>Ga0180220_1000111_pt1 | contig 142636 bp, 140 predicted proteins | sample eDN5th37CBELigBY_FD_151335 | JGI IMG/M metagenome (GOLD analysis project Ga0180220, IMG submission 151335) | Enriched backyard soil microbial communities from Emeryville, California, USA - eDNA 5th pass 37_C BE-Lig BY (version 2) (version 2) | ecosystem: Environmental > Terrestrial > Soil >...
TGGGCGCCGTGTGAAGGAAGGGATCGAAAAGGTAATGAAAGAAATTGAAGGAACGAAGATGGAAAACCGGGTTCCTGGACGTGAGGCAGGTATTTCAAAATTCGGTGAAGGCACATTAGCAGCGAACAAAGCAGCAGATGATGCTGTGAAGAAAAGCCACGAAACGGGTCCTTATTAGGAATAAAGGAACAGTGCAAGAGGAGCGATGCTATTTAAAGGCATCGCTTTTTATTCGTTCTAAAAATAGGAATGTTGGTGGGAATGATTAAATTTCTTTAGGGAAAGTTAATCTAAAAGGGGGTACGGAAAATGATAGGACAATCGAATAGTAAGTCAAGTCAAGAACGAAACGAAGCAGAAGGTTGTCAACATCTTGTCTCTCCTTCTCTTGAAGAAAACATTCACAGTGTGAAAAGAACTTTTGAAGCATGTGATGATGTTGTATATCACGATACTGAGTTTAACAACAGTTCTGCTTGCCTGATCTATCTATATGAAATGGTCCATAACGAAACAATGGTAGAAATAGAATCTGGTTTGTCTTCCTATACAGCTACTGGAGATGTCAAACAATCCATGTCTTCTTTTATAAGTAAGCGTTTCTCTTACAGCAAAATAAAGGAAACCAATACGATACAATCCATTGCAGAAGAAATCGTATCTGGAAACACTGTACTTCTGATCGATGGAATTGATGTTGTGTATGTATTTCATTCAAGTAACCCAATAGGTCGATCAATTGGTGAGCCTAATACAGAACGGACAGTGAGAGGTCCTCGTGAAGGTTTTGTTGAAGATATTCAGCAAAATCTCAAGCTCATTCGCCGGAAAATAAAAACGCCGTCTTTAAAAGTAGAGTCACTTGTACTAGGTAAAGAAACCAATACACAGATAAATATCGTTTATATCAAAGGGACTGCTGATGATGAAGTTGTACAGGAAGTTCGACAACGTTTGTCTAGAATAAAGATTGATGGAATTCTAGAGAGCCACTATGTTGAATCAATGATAAAGGATTCTCCAAAGTCTCCTTTTCCAACCATATTGAGTACTGAACGACCTGATCGTGTATGTGGTTCTTTATTAGATGGAAAAGTAGCAATCCTAGTGGACGGGACACCTTTTGTGATGACGGTTCCTACTATGTTTGTTGAATTTCTTCATTCCAGTGAGGATTATTATGACGGTTCATTAATAGCAACAATCATACGTTGGGTACGCTTCTTAGGGCTATTTGTAACATTAATACTTCCAGCATTTTATATTGGGATGACAACTTTTCATCAGGATTTATTACAAACTCCTTTATTAATTAGAATTGCCGCAAGTCGTTCAGCCCTGCCGTATCCTGTTTTAGTTGAAGCGATATTTATGCTGATCACATTTGAACTAATCCGAGAAGCTGGTATACGGATGCCCAAAACATTTGGAGGATCTATTGTGACACTTTTGGGACTTGTCCTTATTGGTCAGGCTGCTGTTCAAGCAGGTATTATCGGGCCTGTATTGATGATTGTTGTTTCTGTGACAGCATTAACCTCATTTATTTTACCGAACTATGATTTCCATCAAATTATCCGATTCTGTGGAATACCTTTGCTATTGATGGCTGGATTATTTGGTTTTATGGGGATCATCATTGTTCTTATGTTTGGCTTAGCTCACTTGGTAAGTTTACGTTCTTTTGGAGTACCTTACTTTTCCCCTGTTTCTCCGGCGAGAAAAGAAGGATGGAAAGATGTATTTATTCGGGCACCATGGTGGGCGATGGAGACTCGAGCTCCTGGGTTAGGTGTTGAGAATATAAACCGTTCAGGTAATGAGAATATGGCTAAACCTAAGGTGAATAAGGGGGATCATGATGAGGAGTAGATTTATATGGATACAGGTTATGGGACTGTTTTTTGCATCCGTATTCCTCACAGGTTGTTGGAGTGCTAAAGAAGTTAATGACCTTGCCATTATAAATATTATTGGTATTGATCAAACTGAAACCGGGGAAATAGAAGTTTCCACTTTAATTCCAAAACCAAGTTTTCTTTTTCCGCAGACCAATTTAGGAGGACAAGGAGGCGACCAAAACAAATTCCTCATTGAGACAACGACTGGAGAAAGTATATTTGAAGCCATGGGGAAGTTATCAAAGTCTATTTCTGAAAGGGTATATTTAGGACATACAAATGTCATTATATTTGGAGAAAAAGCAGCGCGTGAAACGATGGAATCCTCTTTAGATTTCTTTAGAAGAGAAAATGAATTTCGGCCGAATATATTATTACTAGTTACGAAGGGAAAAGCATCAGAAATCATTCAAACATCTCCTGAACTTAACTCGACACTTGGACAGGAAATCAGAGACATGGTGAAATCGGATCTATTTGCTTCCACGAAAATGGTCAAAGATATTAGTCAATTTATGAAAGATCTTTCTAGTAATACAACTGATCCTGTTACGGGAGTCATAATGCCTGCAAAAGAAAAGGGAGTAGAAGTTGAAGGGGAGAAAAGGGAAAGATGGAATCGTAGGGACACTTGAAAAATTAGGAAGAGTTTTGCTTAGTTCCACTATTTTTTGAAGCAATTCTTTAGATGTTGCCGTACATTCAAAGAAATAATCTTGAATGTCTTTTCGATCTGCAACCGTTATAGCAACACTATAGGCGGTTACCCCATGTACCGTCATAATATAGGAGTAAAAAAGTAAGAAATGGTCAGAAAAAAGACGAGGGGCATTAAGATTCACGTCACTCTCTGTAAATCCTATTGGGACTTGGTAATTTGCATTTTTTAAGAATTCAGAGATTTGGGAGATATGGCTCTCAGCTAATTGTAATGCGTATTCTAAAATGGGTTTGATCTCTTTGTCTTCAACAATTTTAAGAAAATATTTGTAAACACAGACTGCCATACTATCTCCCATATATTGAAGCCAAAGAGCGGATAGTTCCGCAGAGGTTAAGGTGCATGTTTTTGATTTCTTAAAAATCCCCAAAGGAATTCCCCTCCCCAATAGTTTTATTTCGTTCAATTAGTCCATGATTATTTTATGTTAGTAGCTATAAACTATACGGACAAAAAGTATTACGAAAAGGACTGATTAATTAAGGGAAGTTCAACGACAATTTCAAACTTTTAGCCTGGGAAATTGAATTAATATAATTTGTCATTTTAGGTGATATTAAGACTAAAAGGAGTTTAGATTAAAAATGGAGCATAATCCAAAGCTTGTTTCTTCCGAAGTTGCGGCATTGTGGAGCGCTTATATGCAGAACTCAATGTCTTATTGTATCCTTCAGCATTTTAAGAAAGTAAATGAAGATCATGAAAGTACAGACATTATCAATACTGCATTAACAGATTGTGAATTCGTTGTAAATGAAGTAAAACAAATTTTTGAAAAAGAAAATCATGCAATTCCTATTGGATTTACAAAAGAAGATGTAAATTTGAATGCAGGTCGATTATATTCAGACCTGTTTGCTCTGAGATACATAAAATACATGGCAGCAGCTGGAACTGCAGCTGCATCATCTTTACTTGAAGTTTTAGCAAGAAACGATATAAGATTACTTTTATCAACAATTTCCGAAATGTTTATGAAACTTTACAATCATGCTTGTGACTTACTTCTTAAAAAGGGAGCTTTTATCCGTTCTCCAACTATAGCTCCAATGGAAAATGCCGAATACCTGCAAAATGACACCTTTCTTTCAGGATTAATGGGCAAGCATCGTCCTTTAACTGCGATTGAACTAGCACATATTTCTAAAAATACGGAAACAAACTCGATCGGTCGAACATTTGTAGCTGGATTTTCTCAAGCGGCTACATCACCTGAAGTGAGAAAATATATGGAGAGAGGTATGGAAATAGCTGCGAAGCATGAAACGGTGTTTAGGGAAATATTAATAGAAGATGAGGTGCCATTACCAAGTTCCTGGGATTCAACTATTTCACAATCTATTGATGCTCCTTTTTCAGATAAGTTAATGATGTTTCATATCAATAGTTTGACTTCCATTGGTATCACAGGCTATGGTACAGCCATTGGGACAAGTCTTAGAAAGGATTTAAGCGGACATTACACGAGGCTTGTAGCTGAAGTACTGCAATATGCAAATGATGGTGTTAAATTAATGATTAATAACAAATGGATGGAACAACCGCCGCAAAACGTAGACAGAGAAGCGTTAAGGAACAGAACTGTTTAATGAAAAGTAATAACTTAAAAGAATATATATGTGTGGTTGTAAATCAATGTATAATCAAGCTGCCAGATATGGCGGCTTTTACCTTCTTAAATGAATCCTGATGCATACATAAAGAGCTTGGCAAGTTCCAATTTACGAAATGGAAATAGCAATTGTATACCATCTTATTAGCTCAGTATGATGTGCATATCATACTAAATGTTGTGTCATGAATATCATTCTACTTCGCTTGAAAAATCAGTTCTATAAAAAAACCCTATTCAGGGCTAGGAAATTTATTTAAGAACTCTCTAATTTCCTCAATTGTTATGCCTATCTCTAGAGCGGAAAGGATCAATTCCTCCCACTATTTATCTAAAGTTTCTTGAACTGATTTTTGATCCATAATGACTCCTTAAATATGTATTTAATATACTTCTTTAAGGTAAATTATGGGATGTTTTTACATATATATCAATGATTTTCTTTCGACAAAAATTATTACATTTTTCGAAAATTTTTTTGAAATGATACAGTGTCATCTATGGCCAATCAGGCGTGAGCATTTATGAGTTCACGCCTAATATTATTGAAGAAAAACGATTAATAAATTTAAGAGGTTTTCCAGTTTGTGCAAGAAAAATTTCGATATTAGATCAATCCATAATAAATAACCCTAATAATGCGGCAAATTGAATGGCTTGGTAAGTTGAAACTTTACAACCTTTTAGGTCTGATAATGAAACACTAAGTGTTTGGAAAGTTGAAGTGCTAATGTCTATGCCTTTAAGTGATGTTCTTTCAAAGCTTGCACTATTTATATTACATGATGTAAATTCGATTTTTTTAAATCGGCAATCATAAAAATCAGAACTTTCTAAAGAGGTATCTTGAAATACCACTTTTTCTAGTTTTGAATTCCCAAAAGCAGATAAATTAAGTAAAGAATGATGAAAGTGGACATTGCCAAAGCTAGACTCTGTAAGGTCAGCACCTAGTAATTTACAGTTCACAAATTTAACTCTATGTATAGAGGAATGACCCATTTTGGCATTAGAAAAATCGCAGTTATCAAAAATGACATCTGTGATATCAATATTGGAAAAGTCGGTATGATGAAACTTGCAATTTTTTAAGATCATCTTATATAAACGCGCTTTTGGTAATATTTCATTTTCAAAATTAGCATCATTTATTTGACATAACTCCAATTCAGGGTCTTCCTCATAAAAAATATCATGAAAATTTCTCAAAGGTAAATCATGTTGTATTTTAGGTGATTCAATCTTCATATCATTTTCCTCTCTATCTAAGGTATAAAAATGTATTTGTATGTTACTATAGAGAATTTTTTACTAAATAATAAGTCTTTCTTTTTTGAGGGGGTTATGTGCAATCCTACTATTGGATAATATTTTTAATTTTTTTAACCAGGCTAGTGAGATTAATGGTAAATTATAGATGTGAAATAAAACCTTTTCGGGATGAAAGGCGGTTTTATGAGTGAAATCGGTAAAGGTTTATCATTACGATGCATTTAGCAAAGAACCGAATAAAGGGAATCCTGCTGGTGTTGTTGTCGATGGAGATGGTCTAACAGAGGAGGAAATGCAAGAAATTGCTTTAAAAGTAGGGTTTAATGAAACTGCTTTTCCGATTAAATCCGATATTGCTGATCTTAGGATCCGTTATTTTACTCCTGGTCATGAAATGAATCTCTGTGGACATGCCACAATAGCGACTGTATATGCGTTAAGTAGGGCGGGGTTTTTCGATGATAAAATGGAATTTACCATTGAGACCAAAGCCGGTGTATTACCAATAAGGATGAAAAAAGATTCTGAAGGTGAACTATACATAACAATGAAACAGGCATCACCACAGTTTCAAGAATTTAATGGTTCAATTGAAGAATTGGCCTATTCAATCGGATTATCAAAAGAAGAAATTGCTGAAGAATTACCAATTCTTTATGGTAGTACAGGAACTTGGACAATGTTAATTCCAATAGCTAAACTTGATTCATTTAATAAAATGAAGCCTAATAATAAGTTATTTCCTGAAATATTAAAGGAAATGCCAAAAGCGTCTATTCATCCTTTTTGTTTGGAGGCATATGATCATAATGCTGCTATGCATGCCCGGCACTTTTCATCTCCTTATTCAGGGACAATAGAAGATGCAGTTACTGGAACTGCTTCAGGAGTAATGGGAGCATATTATGCCAACTATTTAAAAACATCAATTGAAGACCCTTTACACCTTACAGTCGAGCAAGGTCAGGAAATTGGAAAAGACGGTAGGGTTATGGTAAAGGTCTCTAAAGTCGAAGACAATTATGATATTGAGATAACAGGAAATGCAGTATATGTAAAAGAATTTGAAGTCACCTTGTATTCAAAATAAGTTTGCCCGAATATGCCAAGTATCATTCGTTTTATTAGGTTGCAGGTGAAAAGGCGGTTAAAACGTTCCTGCATCGGAGATAAATAAAATGATTTGTAACACTCCTTATAAACAGTAGAAAGGAACGGAGGTATTACGTTGGCGGTTGAGGCTCAAATGATAAAGTATTGTGAGAATTGCAAGGAAGAAACACTTCATCATGCATATGAGGATGCTTTGGTCATTGACTATAAGTGTACACAATGCAATGAAAAAACGGAGGTCATGAAATCCTTTTTTTAATGCATAAGCCATTAAGTTCTTATCATTAGTGCATGATTAAATTCCTCTTGACTTAGTCTAAATGCCGAGTCAAGAGGAATTTAAATGTATATATAAAATGTAGAATGTAAAAAGTATGTTCCTTGGTTTACAGAAGACGGTGATTAAATAATCGAAAGGGAGCTGAATAAATCATTTTTAACATTATTCTCTAGGTGTACCAGTGACTTTATCGGGAAGTCTAAAGGTACCGAGACATTTAGATAAATATTATAGATATAGTAAGGAGAGAGGACGATGGAATCAATATGGCTGGAATATGCTTGGGCATTGTTAATTCTAATTGGATTAGAAGGATTATTATCAGCTGACAATGCTCTTGTTCTAGCAGTAATAGCTAAGCATTTACCAGAAGATCAGAAAAAAAGAGCGATCAATTACGGAATCATTATGGCTTTCGTATTCAGATTTGGGGCACTCTTCGCCATTTCTTTTATTGCAAACATCTGGCAAATACAGGCGGCTGGGGCTGCTTATCTTCTTTACCTCGGGTTAAAGCATGTTATTCAAGCAAAATTCGGGAAAGAAAATGAGGACATTCATAAGGATGATGAAAAGGAAGCTCGTGGAAAAGGTTTCTGGCCAACGGTAGGAAAGATTGCAATAGCTGACCTCGCTTTTGCCATTGATTCGATTCTAGCAGCGGTTGCTCTTGCCCTAGGTCTTCCAGATTCACCTCTAGATAATTTTGGTGGTATGGATGGAGGACAGTTTATTGTCGTTCTCCTTGGAGGGATTGCTGGTCTTGTCTTAATTAAGTTTGCTGCAACTTGGTTTGTACAGCTTCTTGCAAAACGTCCGGCATTAGAAACGACAGCATATGCAATTGTTGCATGGGTTGGTGTTAAACTGGCTATCATTACCCTTGCTCATGAGGATATAGGTGTCTTAGATCATCATTTTCCACACAGTACTGTTTGGACTCTGATCTTTTATGGAGTATTAGTCGGTATTGCCCTGCTTGGTTGGTTTGCACCTAGCAATAAGAAGTCACTGCAGGAAAAAAGTTCTTAAGGAGTCAATACTAATGTAACCATAAATTGGTGAGTTAATTCCATGGAATTAACTCACTTTTTTTTAACAAACAAGTAAGAAATAAATGGTAAAATTAAATAGGGCTTTTTCGAAATCGCATATTTCCATAAAAGGGGTAGGTGAATACAATTAAGAAAGTGAAAAGTATCCTGTTTATGATTCTTGGATTTATATCACTGGTGATTGGAGTTGCAGGGACTGTGTTGCCTGTTCTGCCAGGTGGTCCGTTTTACTTATTCGCCGCTTTTTGCTTTGCGAAAAGCTCAAAGTCAGTGGAAAACTGGTTCAAGAACACCTCATTATATAAAAAATATGTTGTAGGATTTTTACAGAAAAAAGGCATGACACGAAAAGAAAAAATTCGCATTAATTTAATTGCTGATTTCTTCATCATCATTTCTATTTTTTATATAGATCTTCTTTTAGCGAGAATTCTGTTGATCCTGCTCGCCCTCTACAAACACTATTACTTCATAAAGAAAATCAAGACAATTCGCCAAGATCGTTCGAAACATAAAGTTTCTTGAAAATGAAGAAACTTTTGCTTATTGTATAATAACGCATATGTTTGAATGGTTATACGAAGAGAGGGAGGGGATTGTTCATGAAATTGATTTGCGAATCGAACAAAATAGAAGATTATGTACTCGAATTAAATGAAGTTGATTTTTCCCATCAAATAATTGAAACAAAAATCGAGGAACTCTTTAACCCGACTCAATCAGATATTGAAAAGGCAAAGGTTGCTTTTGAATTTGTTCGGGATAAGATATCACATTCCTGGGATATAAAAGGGACAAGAGTTACATGTAAAGCATCAGATGTATTAAAGTATAAAGAAGGAATTTGTTATGCCAAATCAAATTTATTGGCGGCACTATTGCGGTCACAAGGGATTCCGACAGGTTTTTGTTACCAGAGATTAATGTTGTTTGATACTCCTGAGAAGGGATATTCACTTCATGCTCTAAATGCTGTTTACCTTAAATCAGTAGAAAAATGGATACGTATAGATGCTCGGGGGAATAAAACTGGAGTTGATGCTCAATTTTTTTTAGATCAAGAAAAATTGGCGTTTTCGGTTAATGAGAAATTTGATGAGAAGGACTATCCTGTTATTTTCAAAAAGCCAAATATAAAAACAATCACTGTTTTAAAGGAGAATACAGATATAGTAGAGATGTATATGAACAATTTGCCTGAAAGTCTATAAGATGTGTTTCCAAGGATTTACCGCGAGCTTAATCACAAATAAATAGAAGATAAAGTACGTCTTCTATTTATTTGTGTCTTAATGATCCAAGGCTAAAACCAAGAGCTTACGCTTGAAAGCCTTTTTTACTCATTTCCTTTGCTTTTGTACGATGAGACCAAACCACTACAGGAATCAGCAACAAGGACAGAATAGCTCCAGAAAGTGATAATGTTGCATAGCTTGAATGAGCAACGACCATCCCTGATAATGCACTGCCAGAGGCACCTGATAATGCAACTAAGACATCAACAGATCCTTGTGTTTTTGCACGAACAGTTGGATGTGTGGCATCGATAATAAGTGCAGTTCCGCTTATTAGACCAAAGTTCCATCCAATACCAAGCAAAATAAGAGCGCAGATAAGCAGAACCATTGAGTGACCTGGCGCAAATGCAGCCAACAATCCAGAGCACAAAAGTGTGGCACCAGAGGCAACGGCCATAGTAGTACGCCCAACCTTATCTACTAACAGTCCAGTAAAAAGCGAAGGTAAATACATAGCCCCTATATGAAAACCTATGACTAATCCTACTGCTCTCAACCCATGGCCATAATGCTCCATATGAATTGGTGTCATCGTCATAATGGCGACCATAACCAATTGTGTTAACACCATAATCGTAGCACCAACGACAATTCCGCTTTTATTTTGTACAGAAAGTTCAGTATTCCGTTTCCCTTGATCCAAATTATTTTTCTCCTGAGCTTTCGCTATCGCTGTAGACACAATCAAAGGATCTGGACGAAGGAAAATAAAGAGAACAAGCCCAGCTAGGATAAAGGCAGCGGCAGCTAAGATGAAGGGACCAGCCAAGGTTGGAATACCAATTGATTGTGCAAAATCTCCCATTACATCAACAAGGTTTGGCCCTGCTACAGCACCAAAGGTTGTTGACACCATCGCCATACTCACTGCAGTTGCCCTTTGTTTAGGTGTTGCCAGATCAGTACCAGCGTATCGTGTTAGCAAATTTGTGGCGGTACCAGCTCCATAAATAAGAAGAGAAGCGAATAATAGCATGACATTGTTAATTAAGGAGGCGACGATAATTCCGATTGCTCCCAGTCCACCCGCAAGAAATCCGCCTGACAGTCCTATTCTGCGTCCAAAACGCTGTGAAAGTCGGCCCACTAGTAAGGCAGCCCCTGCTGATCCTAATGTGAGTAATGCAACTGGAATGCCTGCTGCACTTTCTGTTCCGAGCATATCCTGTGCTAAAAGCGCTCCTACCGTTATACCTGCTGCAAGTCCAGCCCCTCCAAAAATCTGTGATAGGATGACAATTTTTAAAGTTCTTTTATAAAGCTTTTGTTGTTTTTCTGGTGAATCAATATACTCTTGCAGCCAAACAGGCTCCAGTTTCGATTTATTTAACAATTCATTCTGCACCTCCTATAGATGGTTATGGGCTCATGAAAATGAACCTACAATCATGAACCCCTTAACCAATATATTACAGTTGATTGAAACATAAGAAAATAAAAAAGATTTTTTAAAAATTTGGTCCTATGTTTTTTCTATGAGAAGATGCGATGAAAAGGAGAAGTGACGCGATAATAAGTAAAGCTTACGCAACAAGAAGGGAAACCGATGCGATATCGTGTAAAATCGGTGCAACCATGGGAGTATGACGCAATTATATGTAGAACTTGATTAGCTACCTATATAAAGGAAGAGGCTATATGCTGTAAATTCTTACAGTGTCTGCCTCTTAATTGTGTGAACTTCATTTTCAAAAGTTTAAGAATTAAGGAAGCCTAAAACTCAGATTCAAGACGTTTTAAGAACTCCTCTGCCGCACTATAGCCTTGCTGCTTAAGGAGCCAATTATTGGCCGCTGCTTCAATTAACCCTGCCACGTCACGGCCGGGTTGGAGTTGAATTTCAATATGCGGGATTTTAACACCCATATATTCAGTAAATTTTGTTTCATTCTCTAAATCATTATTAAGGCTATCCTTTTGCCATTTTGTCAGTTCAATATCTAGCGCAATTCTCGTTTCGTCCTGAAAAGCCTTTCTGCCATATAATCGAACGACATTTAAAAGGCCAATACTTCGTAAGGAAAGGAATTCCTTCGTTTTTTCGTCATGAGTACCGAGAATCGTAGTCGGACTAAGCTTTTTTAACACAACAATATCATCAGCCACAAGCCTGTGACCTCGGCCAATTAATGTATGCGCTGTCTCACTTTTCCCAACGCCTGATTTACCTCGAATTAAGATCCCCATTCCATAGACATTAATACATACTCCGTGTATAGCGGTTTCTGGTGCTAGTGATTTGACCATATAGGCATCAAGCTTTGTGATAAATTCTGAGGTTGTTTCCGGCTCGTATGTACATAATAGAGGGATTCCCTCTTCAAGACAATATTGTTTTAAATAGGTTAGACCTTCTTCACCTGCTGTCACGATAAAACAAGGTGGGTGGTATTTAACGATATTGCCGATTCGGAATTGTCGCTCGTCTAAGCTTAATTTATGTAAATAGGTAATTTCTTTTCTTCCGAGTATTTGAATTCGTTCAGTTGGAAAGAAATCAAAATGACCAACGAATTCTAAGCCAGGACGGTGAGATCTAGGTTGAGTAATCGGTTGTTGTAGTTTATCTTTTCCAGCTAGGACCTTTAATGAAAACTTTTGAACTAAATGTTCAACGGTTAATAATTTCAATTCGTAGAAACTCTCCTTCCTTGAGGAAATGTAATTGTTCAATAAGCACAATAGCATTTTACCGTATTTAATAATAGCTGACTTTACTAGTAGATATCCATTAATATGGTTAAATGTCACATAAATGATGATTTTATATAGAAAGTGATGAAAAATAAAAGCATCCAATCACAAAACCTTAAAGGTTTGCGACTGGATGCTTATTATAAAGAAAAGATTAAACCCCTGGGAACCAACCAGGTGTGTTGACAATAGCATTCCATAAAGGATCTGGAATGACCAATTCTTTTGGGTTGTCTTTATTAATTTCTGTTACAATTTCATCTTCATTTCCTTCTGAGATCTTTTGAACCCAATCAGGGTCAATAATAAGTTCTCTGCCAAGAGCAAGAAGTGGAACTCCAGTTTCAAATGCTTTATGTGCATCCTCAGCTGTATAAATCGAACCAACACCAATGAGGGGAACTCGGTTGTTAATGGTTTCTTGTAAATAATCAATACGAGTTTTCGTTAAATCGTCCACACCTCTTCTAGGCGTTGAAAAGAAGTCAAATAATGAAACATGCAAATAATCAAGACCTTTATTTGCTAAAGAATCGACTAGGACAAGAGTTTCATCCATTGTAATTCCAGGTGTTTCAGGTTCCTCTGGCGAAAAACGATATCCAACAATAAAAGGGGATGTTGCATGTTCTTGAACAACACGTTTCACTGTATCCACGACCGCTAATGGAAACGCCATTCGTTTTTCAAGACTGCCTCCAAAGCGATCCTCACGTCTATTTGAATGAGGGGAGAAAAACTGTTGAATCAAATAGCCATTGGCACCGTGAATCTCAATTCCGTCAAAACCAGCTTCAATCGCGCGGCGAGTTGCTTCACCAAAGGCATTGATCATTTCTTCGACCTCTGTTTCTGTTAATGCTCTAGGTCTTACATCCGGCTCCTCTGTGGAAGCACCGCCTTTTTCAGCTGGAATAGCACTTGCACTGACAATTTCCCCATTCGGTACCAGCTCTGGAGGACACATTCTGCCACCATGGAAAATTTGCAATACTGCTTTTGCACCCTGCTCTTTAATGCTTGATGCAAGCTTTCTTAAGCTGGGGATCATCTCATCGGAGTCTGCCCCAAATTCTCCATGGAATCCTTTTCCATTTGGAGTCACATAGGCACAAGCTGTAATAACCATGCTAACTCCTTTAGAACGTCTAACATAATAGTTTACTTCTGCATCAGTAACCGTTCCATCTTGATTAGAAGAAAAGTTCGTCATCGGTGCCATGACAATACGGTTTTTTAATTCTACTCCATTCGGTAATGTATATGGAGATAATAAAGGTTTGCTGCGCTCGTTCAATTTATTTTCCCTCCTTTATAAGAATAGTGCTATGTTAAAATAACAAATTTGATTTGTACATCAATATGCTTAACTTAACGGTTGAACTTTATGAAAACATAAATGGGAAAAATCGATTATTTGTACGATGGTAAAGAATCTGATTTTGACTAAACATTCATTTTGTTCCTTTCATCGAAATTTATGACAAGCTCAGTAAAAGCTTCGGTGTCTCATACTCCATTTATCGTCATTCATTATTGTTGTTTTTCTAATGCAAGCTTCAAACCAAAACCTATTAAGATCAGACCAGTCGTCTTATCCATGATCTTTTGTACTTTTTCCGACATGAGCCATTCACGAAGATAGTTGATAAAGAACACGTACAGAAAAAACCAGCTGATTGAAAGAAAGGTATAAATAACGCCCATTGAAATGAGTTGAATCGTAACATCTGTTCCGGATTTTACGAATTGAGGGAGAAAGGTAATAAAAAACATCGCCACTTTTGGGTTTAGTACGTTTGATAATAATCCTTGTTTAAAAGCTGATTTCCTCATAGGAGCTTCTTGGATAGCGGCTTTATTTTTCTTTCTTGTAATAAAAGAAGAAATGCCAAGATAGATCAAATAAATGGCACCAACATATTTTACGATTTCAAACGCAATAACTGATTGGACAAGAATGGCTGAAAGACCAAATGCAGCAGCGATTGTATGGACGAGAGAGCCAGTTGTAATACCTAATGCCATTTTGTAGCCATTCTTTCTTCCGTCAGCAATTGTTCTTTTTGTAATAAGTGCTGTATCGATACCAGGGCTCATCACAACAAATAGTGATAGGACTAAAAAAGTAAAAAAATCATTCATCTTTATCACTCCTTTATGATCTTGTTACAAGGGATTGGATAAAATATAATTTAATTATTATTAAATTTAGTTTAACACATTTAACAGATATAGTTTAATTTTATTTAATTCAATTAAATTATATTTAAGTAGAAAGGGTTGTAACAATGGAAAATATAGATATCGGAAAAAAGGTTGAGCGTTTTAGGAAGGAGAAAGGATTAAGCAGCAGGGAGTTAGCCAAATTAGCTGAGATCACACCTTCTATGTTAAGTCAGATTGAAAGGGGATTAGCGAATCCGTCTATTCAAACTCTTAAGGTTTTGGCCAAAGTTCTTGAGGTTCCCACATTTAGTTTTTTACTTGAGGAAATAAATACATCGGATTTAGTGGTGAGGTCTAATCAAAGAACGAAGATGATGGTAGAGAATGTATCGTATGAGCTCGTTTCTCCAGAGTTTACAGGAACCTTGGCAACTGCCATTATGAATCTTCCCCCAAATACATCATCCTCTGAGAAGCTATTGGAACATAAAGGAGAAGAGGTTGCCTTTGTTTTGGAGGGGAAAATGAAAATTTATTTAAATGACGAGGAATACATATTGGAAGCAGGTGATAGTGTCAGGATTCCAAAACATATGAAGCATAAGTGGGAAAATCCATTTAATAAAAACGCAGCTATCTTATTTTCAGTCACCCCTCCAGCTTTTTAAGAGTGTGAAGATGCATCGTATTTTTGCTAGAAAGGAGGAATCTATATGAGATGCGGTTCAAAATGTTTTATTGTAGAGATGGAAATAAAAGGAGAAAAGCTAAGGGAACCTGTCACAGCGAGAACACCCGTGGACGCCAGAAAAACCATTCGAATAAACTACGGTGCTGAAGCTCATATTTTATCAGTTAGGGAAGAGAGGAAGAAGAAGTAGGGGTTCTGAGTTTTGAATTTTCAGGTGTTTACCTTTTTACTGCTTTTTTAAAATATTCATTTCAAACTTAAAAACTTCCCAAATCAGCGTTGTTTTTATTAGGAATTGGATATTCTGTATAAGAGTAAAAAAGTAGTTGAGGTGGTTTTGTGTGACGAAGAGGCATTTACTGTTTAATCTATCTATCATCATCTTTCCATGGTTAACTTTATTATTCATAGGAAAGAAAAGTGTTAAGCGCTATTCTTTGGCAGGGATTTTTATTATCGTGTTTGAGATTATGAATCATTTGTATGGAAACAAACGAAATTGGTGGAAGTTTTATGATAAGCGCAAATCATTCATAAAAGACGAGCTGCCTTTTAGTGTCGGCCCATATATGCCTCTTTCCATGTGGTTACTTAAGTATTCATACGGAAACTTTAAAAAGTTTATCACGCTTAATGCGATTGCAGATGGAGCCTTTGCTTTTGTGTTAATGAATATTCTTAAAAAATTTAAAATTATACGGTTAAATAGGTTAAACCATATACAGTTCTTTATTTATATTCATTATAAAGCGTACCTATTATACGGTTTTCAATACATAGTTGAAAAATTCAGAAGCTTGAATAAATTTATTCAGCCTCAGGAAAACAAGTAAGTGAAGAACCTTGGGATCATTCTACACGTAGAATGGTCTTTTTTAAAGGCTGTTTTCTTAAAGATTGTTGCTATTGAATACTAATTTTTAAAAGATTAGTGGAATGTAGCGGAAAGAAAATGTCTGGAGCGCAATGAACGGCCTTTCTCACGTTACCTGCATGATAAACAATAAAGTATGCGAGAACAGCCTTATCAAAAAAGTAGTTTTCGTAAACTTTGTTGTTATGTAACTAGTATTGTGCATATATTGAATACTTAATAGAAGCATAGCTAAAAACAGCAATAAATCTTTTTATGAAAATTTGCCCTTGTCAAATCGTAATCATTACGATAGAATCTAAATCGAAATGATTATGATTTTCTAAAGGAGAATGACTATGAATTTAATAAATAGCTCGTTAAGGATTAATAGTTTTCATAAATACATAAGAATTCAGTTTAGTATTTTATTCGCATGTGTCTTCTTGCTAAGTGGTTGTATGGGATCAGAAGGTACTGCAGGGGATAACTCAAAAGAGAAGCATATCAGTTTTCTTTATAATTTCTCCACTAATTCTCTAGATCCCCATGTTGACTCAAGTTATATTCCGTTAAGAGCAGGAATAACTGAAACTTTGGTTCGATTAGATGAAGAAAATTTAACAATTGCACCCTGGCTAGCAGAGAGCTGGGAAGGTGAGGATGGCAAGCATTGGACAATTAAACTTCGTGAAGATGTGACATTCCAAAATGGTAAGAAAATGGATGCGTTAGCAGTAAAAGCCTCGCTTGAACGTGCTTTACAGGAGAGTGTTGCTATTCAAAATGCACTCAAAATCGATAAGATTGAGGCAGATGGTTATACATTGCATATTTCTACGAAGGAGCCTTTTCCAGAGTTTGTTTCAGAACTTGTTAACCCAAATGTTTCGATTATTGATGTAACAGAAGAGGATATTGTCAATAAACCGGTTGGAACTGGACCTTTTATCTTAAAGTCATTTACACCTGGAAGTAAACTTGAGCTTGAGCGCTATGATAATTATTGGGATGGAGCTTCAAAACTTGACTCCGTAACATTCGCTTTTAATGAAGATGCAAATGCTCGTTCACTTGCCCTTACATCTGGGCAAGTGGACATCGTTTATCGTCCAGAGGTCGAAAGCTTGGAATCGCTTCAAGCACAAGGCGGTATAGAAGTTGAATCGACTGCGACATTCCGCGTACATCAAATGACGATGAATATGGAACGTGAAAGCATGCAGGATATCAATGTGCGTCGCGCTGTGGATGCATTGATTAATCGCCAGGAGATTGTTGATACGATTCTTTTAGGCTATGCAGAACCTGCCGTTGGGCCATTTTTACCATCACTGCCATTCGCCCCATCGTATGAAAAAAGAGAAACTGGATCAGATCAAGCTGTTAAATACTTAGAAGAAGCAGGCTATACCCTTAAAAACGGAATCATGCAAAAAGATGGAGAACCTCTCACATTTACTCTATTAACCTATAGCGCAAGAGCAGACTTGCCATTAATTGCTCAAGTATTTCAATCAGATGCAAAGCAAATTGGAATTGAAGTAGACATTCGCCAGATCGATACACCTGAGGAATACATGGCATCAAACCGTGACTGGGATTTGGCTACTTATAGTAATTTAACAGCTCCGCGTGGTGATGCAGGCTATTATTTAAATGCAACCTATCACCCGACTGGAGCCCTTAACTTTAGTGGAGCTCACGAGCCTGAATTGACTGAAATCATTGACAAGCTTAATCAAACTGTCGATCAAGACGAACGAGCTGCCCTTTCAGAGCAGGCCGCTGATTTTGTCTATGATCATGTGATTAATTCCTTTGTCTTGCATCCCTCGACGATTGTTGCTTATAACGATAACAAAGTGAAGAATTGGGTAACAACGCGAAGTGAGTATTATATGATTACAAACGAGTTGGATGTGAAGTAAATGATTCGAATTCTATCCAGAAAGTTCTTGGAAGTTCTGTTTTTTATGTTATTTATTACATTTGTCAGTTTTTTGTTTGTTCGGCTTGCACCTGGTGATCCTGTTTTGACAATTTTGAATGTTGATGAGCTATCAGTTAGTCAGGAACAAGTAGAGGCATTAAAAGAAGAGATGGGATTTAACAAGCCATTGCTTATTCAGTATGGGCATTGGCTGCTTAATTTTATTCAACTTGATTTTGGGGAGTCATATGTCACAGGCCAGCCTGTAATGGACATGATTTTAATGGGGTTGCCGGCTACGATCGAATTAGCTGCTGGTTCGTTAATTGTTATGCTCGCTGTCTCCATTCCATTAGGATCATTATCTGCCCTTTATCGAAATAGCTGGATTGATCAGGTTAGTAGAATATTATCTATTCTTGGCGCGGCGATCCCAAGCTTTTGGCTTGGGCTGATTTTTATCGATTTATTCGGTGTACGTTTTAACTGGCTTCCGACCATGGGAAGAGATGGATTTGTTTCATTGATCCTGCCGTCACTGACACTAGGACTGGCTATATCAAGTGTATATGTTCGTTTACTTCGTTCTAGCTTACTTGATTCGCTTAGTCAGGAATTTATTCGTGCAGCGAGAGCCCGAGGGCTGTCAGAACCGCGTATCTTTCTATCCCATGCATTTCGACACAGTCTCCCGCCTGTTATTACGGTATTTGGAGTCAGCTTAGGAAGCTTAATTGGTGGTGTAGTGGTCATAGAGGTTTTATTTGCATATCCAGGGATAGGAAAGCTTGTTGTTGATTCGATACGTCAACGTGATTATCCCCTAATCCAAGGATATATTTTAATCATGGCGATCATTGTTTTTATCGTAAATACATGTGTAGATCTATCTTACCGGTATTTAGACCCTGAAATGAAACTAAAAGAAAGAGGGACCAACTAATGAAAGGATTGTCGGTACGCTTGGAAAAGAAAAAAAAGTACAGATGGCAAGGGGTATTGGCGCTTATTTGCGTATTTTTTGTTTTTGCTGTTGCCATTTATACTTTTTTTTATTTACGTCACGATCCAACATTAACGAATCTCAATGGACGTCTTCAGGGAGTGAGCCTACAGCATCCGCTTGGAACAGATCAACTTGGCCGGGATGTATTAACAAGGCTTTTGTTAGGTGGTCAACAGACGATCGGTTACAGCTTAATGGCACTTTCTGTGGCTCTTTTGATTGGAATTCCGTTTGGTCTTATAGCTGGATTTAAGCGGGGATTGATTGATCGGATATTTATGAGAATTGCCGATGGATTTTTAGCATTCCCAGACACGATTGTCGCAATTGTTCTGAGCGGAATACTTGGGCCGGGGATTGGCAACCTTGTACTCGCTATTGTGATGGTCAAATGGGTTAGTTATGCTCGACTTGTTCGCAGTACGGTTTTATCGGAGTCTCAAAAAGATTATGTGCTAATTGCTCTAACGAATGGATTATCGATGAGTAAAATTATGAAAAGGCATTTATTTCCCCATATTGTCGGGCATGTGCTTGTGCTTGCAAGTCTTGATCTTGGCAAGATTATTTTGCTTATTTCTGCTTTTTCATATATTGGACTTGGGACACAGCCCCCAAACCCGGAATGGGGAGCGATGCTAAACGACTCACGCCCGTACTTTCAGTCAAGACCGGAATTAATGATTTATCCTGGTTTAGCTATAGTGGCAGTTGTCCTGCTAACGAATATGTTGGGTGATTATTTACGTGACCGTTTTGATGTAAAGAAGGAGGTGCAGCAATGATTTTATCAATTGAGGAAATATCGATTAGCAGCAGAGAAAAGAAAATTGTTGATAACGTATCACTCTCTATTCGTAATGGAGAGTGGTATGCATTGGTGGGGCAAAGCGGGAGCGGAAAAAGCTTGCTCTCACAAGCAATTGGACAAATGCTTTCGCCGAATTTGCAGGTAGAAGGAAAGATTCTTTTTAAAGATAAAGATTTGATGTCTTTATCGTCAAAACAGATGAGGACAATTCGCGGCCGAAAACTATCGTATATTTTTCAAGATTATCAAGGCTCTTTTACACCCTTTAGAACAATTGGTCAGCATTTTGAAGAATATCAGAGAGCCCATGGTATTCTTGATAGGGAAACCCGGAAAACAAATTCAATCTCTGCTCTTGATTCAGTTGGGCTGGATGAAGATTTGTACAATCGATACCCATTTCAGCTAAGCGGTGGACAACTCCAGCGTGTATCAATAGCTCTGGCGCTTTTGCTGTCTCCTGATTTATTAATTGCAGATGAAATAACGACGGCACTAGATAGTGTCTCCGGGCACAGGATTCTAGAATTACTAGCAAAGCGACAAAAAGAAACAGGCTGTGCAATTTTATTCATCACCCATGATTGGCGTCATGTCAAACGCTATGCTACTCGTCTGGCTGTCATGAAGGAAGGGCAAATCGTTGAATCAGGTGGGAAACATCGTATTCTTGACCATCCGCAACATGAATATACAAAGCAGTTGATTCAAGCTGCCCCTAAACTAGGACGCGGCTTGGCATCGGGGTTACAGGAGGCAGGAACTATATGAGTCTGTTAACTGTAGAAGAATTAACCAAATCCTATTATGGAGGAAAAACAGCGGTAAATAACCTCTCATTTGAATTGAACAAGGGGGAGTGTCTTGGGCTTGTAGGTGAGAGCGGCTGTGGGAAAAGCACGCTGGCTCGTTGCTTGCTAAGGATTGAATCTATTGACAGTGGTTCGATCTTTTTTCAGGGTGAAAGAATAGATCATCTTCATGGACGTCAGTTGCACCCTTTTAGAAAAAAGATTCAAATCGTTTTTCAAAATCCATCAGCAGCTTTAAACCCAAAGCTTAAAATAAAGGACTCACTGATTGACCCTTATGCTCAGTATCGTAATGAAATAAACCTCAGCTATTTTTCATATACCTCAAAGGATGCCTTTGTAAAGCAGCTTCTTGAAGCTGTTGAGCTGTCAGCGGATTTGGCCAATCGATATCCCCATGAATTAAGTGGAGGACAGCGGCAACGTGTAACCATAGCCCGTGCAATCAGCATTGAACCTGAGGTCATTGTTTTAGATGAGCCAACTGCAAGCCTTGATGTCATTTCGCAAGGAGCAGTGCTTAGTTTACTAACAGAGCTTCGTGAAACGCTAAATCTCTCTTACTTGTTTATTTCACATGATCTAGCAGCTGTTAATCAAATGAGTCAGCGGATTATGGTCATGAAAGAAGGGACCATTGTCGATCAATTTAATGGTAGTGATTTGTTAAAAAAAGGTCGACATCCTTATACAAAAGAGCTCATTTCAATTTTTTAATAGAACGTTAACCAGTAAAATAAACGGTACCCTAAAGAGTAGAGACTAAAGTCTCCCTAAGGGTGCTTTTTTGTATATGATTCACCTCTTAAAAACTGAAACTATTATAAAGATAAAACGTAAGAATAAATAGAAAAGTAAAAGGAGCGGTGTAAATGGGAACATTCCTTGAATTATTAGGAGCAATCGGTCAGCTTTTCTTATCTTTTACAAAGGAAGTAAATGAAGAGGAAATTGAAAAAAATATAACATATCTAAAAAGATACGAATGGTTTAATGACTATCTCTCCAATAATAAATATCAAGCACTTATTGAGAAAAACACAGATGTTCGTTATGTTATTGGAAAATGTAATGTAACTAAAATGAAGAAACACAAATACCGCCTTTTCGTTCAAAAGCGGATAAATAGGGAGTTATTAAAAGGGGAGAAACAAGAATCATCCTTTCCTTCGATATGAGTTTTCCCTATTTTAAAGGTGTTCGTAGTATCAACGTTTTCATCCCTGAATTTTTCCACATAACTTTATACCCAGGATAAATGATAGTTTAAGATCTCCTAAACTAGTGTGTTGACAAAATGTCAACGGTTCGATATATTTCTTTTAGAAATGCAAGGTTAATAGATAAAGGTGATAAGGAATGGTAGAACAATTGAATAATCATGATCTTGGACTATTACTTAAACAATTATTAAAAGAACGCTCCCTATCGATAAGGAAATTTAGTGAACGTACTCAAATTGATAAGGCTACGATTTCTAGAATAATGAATGGAAAAAGAAGAGCTAAACCAGAACATTTACAAGCTTTTGCAAAAACTCTCAATGTATCCGTTCAAGACCTGTTTGTTGCTGCCGGCTTTGAGTTGAATGCTGAAGAAAAAAAACAAATAAATACCGATATGCATTCGTCTATTGATAGTATTCAAGATATTCTCGAAACGTCAGAGTCGTATTCAAGCTCATATTCAATCGAGAGTATTAAAGAAAAGCTTACATCTTATCAACAATTTTCGAAAACAGAAGAGGGAAAAGATAATATCCTTCAGCAATTTGAGAAGAAGTTAAATAAAGTTGGTAGTGTTGGTCCATTTATCAATCAATTGAAAGACATGTATAAGAAGTTTATTTATGGCCAAGGAACAACAAGTGAATTAATGATCATGGGTGGCGTACTTATTTATTTTATAACGGCTGTAGATGTCATTCCAGATTATCTTTTTCCTCTAGGTTTCTTAGATGACGCAATGGCCGTAAAACTATCAATAAATTATCTATTTGCTAGAAATGATCATTTGAATATATAAATTGCTTGGAGATGTTTATTTTGGAACAAAGAAGTAGTGTAAAGAGAAAAAAGAGGTTTGCTATAAGATTAATAGGAATCATGCTACTGTTAAGCCTAATTGTAGTAGGATATTGTGTTTATCAATATAATAGCGGGTTATCAGAAGCGAGTAATGGGTTATATAAAGAGGATGAAACTGTCTTTGGTGAATTTCAAGGCTCTGAACCTAAATTTGGGGAAATTAATATCCTTTTAATCGGCAGTGATTCAAGAGGAGAAGAACACGCTCGTTCAGACACTTTAATGATTGCTCATTATAGTCAAAATACTCAGCAGATGAAGATTGCCTCAATTATGAGAGATACATATGTAGATATTCCTGAACATGGAAAGCAGAAGATCAATGCTGCATTTGCGTTTGGTGGTCCAGAATTAGTTAGAAAAACGATTAAAGAAAATTTTGATATAGACATCAACTATTATGCAGTTGTTGATTTTGAGGGGTTTATAAAAATAATAGATTTGATCGTGCCAAATGGAATTGAGGTTGATATCCCATACGAGATGTCCCACGGAATAGGGATGACACTTCATCCTGGTACCCAAGTATTGAATGGAGAAGAAATTCTAGGATATGTAAGATTCCGACATGACCGATTAAGTGATTTTGGAAGAGTTGAGAGACAGCAGGAAGTGGTAAAGAAGGTTTTGGCACAAGCAGTAAGCTTTCAAACCTTAGTGAATATGCCTAAGATCATTGGGATGGCAGATCCTTACATTGGCACAAATGTCGATACCCCGACACTTCTGTCAATTGGGAAAGGCTTAATGACGGAAAAGTCAAGATCGGTGGAAAGTATTCGAATCCCTGTTCAAAATTCATATGAGGATAAAACGGTTAACGTTGGTCAGGTATTAAGTATAGATTTTGATAAAAATCAACAGGCATTAAAGGAGTTTCTCTCATCAAATGATGAAGGTGCAGGGAAGGATGAACAATAGTCTATGATGAAGCAGGGGGAAGGGAAAACTTGAGAGGAAGATAGATTTGAATCAAAGAGAATCAACTGTAGATAGTTTACTATTATTAATAGTGTTTTGCATGTTTATTATTAGTTTGGTTGCCGTATATAGCGGTTCTGGTCAATATGAAACAAGTGACCCGTTTTACTTTGTAAAAAGGCAATTAATATGGTACATAATTGGGGTGACCATTATGGCAGCTGTAGCGGTATTTGACTATGAGTTGCTTGAGCGATTTGCAACCCCTTTTTATGTAATAGGACTTGTCTTATTAATAGTCGTACATTTTTTTGGTACATTTAAAAATGGCTCGCAAAGATGGATTAGTTTTGGTTTTTTTGAACTCCAGCCTTCTGAGTTTATGAAGGTATTTGTTATTCTGTTTCTAGCCGTTTTATTAAATAAATTAGGAACAAATCGATTATTTTTTTTAGAAAGTATCCCGATTACAATAAAGATAGGTTTTTATACAATTCTTCCATTTATGTTGATACTCGTTCAACCTGATTTAGGGTCTGCCCTTGTTATAGCGGCCATTTCTTTTTCATTGGTCGTTGTTTCAGGTATTCCTTATAAGATGATTTTATTGTTGCTATCAGGTTTTGTTGGAATGATTGGTTACCTGGTTTACTTACACCAACACAATTTTTCTATATTTATAAAAATAATTAAGCCGCATCAACTGGAAAGGATATATGGTTGGTTAAATCCATATGATTTTGCTTCCAGCTACGGATACCAATTAACACAAGCATTGAGTGGAATTGGATCTGGCCAAATGCAAGGAGCTGGTTTTAATCAAGGAATTCAGGTACAAAGTGGACGAGTTCCAGAGGCACATACGGATTTTATCTTTTCTGTTATCGGTGAAGAATTTGGGTTTATCGGGGCAGCTACTCTAGTTAGTTTATATTTTCTATTAATTTATAGAATGATCAATATTGCCTTTAAGGCGCAAACATTGTTTGGATATTATATTTGTTGCGGTTGTGTTGGCCTTATTGCCTTTCAAGTTTTTCAGAACATCGGAATGACAATTGGAATCATGCCAATTACAGGTCTTGCCCTTCCGTTTATCAGTTACGGTGGAAGTGCCTTAATTACAAATATGATCGCTATTGGGCTTGTTTTGAGTGTAAATATTAGATCTAAGAAATACATGTTTAGTGATTTTTGATCTTAAGATAGCTAAGTAATTATTCTTGATTGCATTTTCATAACTTGACTTATCGTTATTATTAGAGATATTATAGATACATTAAGTCTTTAATTAGGAGGTAGGCAAGTGAAATATTCTAAAGCAACGAATTATGCCCTCCATACAATTGTTTATTTGGCGCTTTTGCCATCTGGTAAAACAATTGGGGTAAAGCCTTTAGCAGAGGTACAAAAAGTGTCGCCAACATACCTTTCTAAAGTACTAACCACTTTAGTTAAGTCTGGTTTTATTGAATCAGTGACAGGGGTAAAGGGTGGATATAAATTAATAAAAAATATAAAAGATATCACATTCCTTGATATCATTCATACGATTGAGGGGACTTCCTCATTGTTCAATTGCAGCTTAGATCATCAACTGCATAATAGACAAAACTGCTTAATTGAAAAAGTAATGAATGATGCTGAACAGAAAATGGAAGATTATCTAAAAACTCAAACAATTGAGGATCTGGTCAAAAGGGTGGATCAAAAAATGGCTGATAGTATAAATTCTGTCGCTAATTAATTTTTTTATCTCAATTATAGACTTAACATATCTTTAATATCTACAATAAAACGTAAGGAGGAAAATCGATGCTAGATTGTGCGATTATTGGCGGCGGACCTGCAGGATTGAATGCAGCGCTTGTATTAGGGAGAGCAAAAAGAAAGGTCATCCTTTTTGATCATAATAAACCAAGAAATGCGGTTACACAGGAATCGCATGGTTTTATTACAAGAGATGGGGTTTCCCCAAGTGAGTTCAGAGATTTCGCCCATCAAGATATTAGCAAATATCCATCAGTACAAGTAGAAAAGGTGAAAATTGTTGAAGTAAAGAAAGAAAGTAGCTCTATATTTAGACTCACCACACAAGAAGGAAAAACATTCTTAAGTAGAAAAGTGATGTTGGCAACAGGTCTTAAAGAGAGCTTGCCAAATGTAAAAGGAATTAGAGAGTATTATGGTAAGAGCTTATTTAGTTGTCCTTATTGTGATGGTTGGGAACTACGAGATCAACCTTTAGTGTTAATTGCTGAAAACAGCAATGCCTCCCATTTGGCAAAAACCATCTATCAATGGAGTAATGATTTAGTTCTTTGTTCGAACGGTCAACCTATTCTTTCAGCAGATGATGAACAATTACTTAAAAGTAAAGGAGTTATCATAAAGAAGGAACGAATTGAAAAATTAAGCGGAGCTAATGGGAAGTTAGAAAAGGTATTTTTTGAAGATGGTACAGACATGGACCGGGTAGGCGGGTTTGTTACAACAGAACTTGAACAACCAAATAATTTTGCACACACTCTTGGGTGTGAGATGAATAAAAATAATGGAATAATTGTGGATGGTTTAGGAAGGACGAACATTGAAGGGGTATATGCAGCAGGGGATATGACTTTTTCCGGTCCTGCACAGTTAATCATCGCTGCAGGACAAGGGGTCCGTGCGGCAGCAGGCATTAACCATGATTTGACGATGGAGGAATTTAATGAAGGAGTATCTCTGTCAAAAAATTTGGTTTAATAAAGATAAGCGTTAGTCTTAGAAGGGCTAACGCTTATCTTTTTGAAAGGATTAGACATCTAAAGCTTTGAGATTCAACCTTTTGAATCGTTACCTTCCTTTGAAATCCTTCTTGAATTGATCAAAATCACTTTTTATGTATTGAAAGGATTTAAGATGGCCGCCATGATCTGGGTGGGATAACTTTAATAAATCCTTATAGGCGGCCACAACTTCTTTCTTACCAGCCAGTTTAGATAGTCCTAATTTATCCCGATATTCTTGTAATGGGAAACGGATCTGATGTAAGGGGGATGTTGTGTCTTTTTTTTGTTCCTGGCCCTTACTGGAATTGGTATTCAGGGACTTTTCCTTGTATTCAATTAGTTCATTTCTTAAACGTATATTTTCTGTTAATAAAGAATTTACTTCCTTTTGGAGATCATCTTTTTCCTTTTTTAGATGTGAAATTTCTTGATGAAGATTTTCTCTTTGCTTTAAAAATACACTTGTTGAATTTTCATGAAGGGCTTTGATTCCTTCAATATATTCTTCCTGTACTTTTAATTTCGATTGAAATTGCCTAATGATCTCATTTTTTTCATTTCGCAATGTGTTTTGTAATAACTCGGTTGTTTGATCATCGACAGTGTATATATTTTCTTCGTCTGACGTGATCTTTCCTTCTTTTATCCATTTTCTAATTGTGAGTGTTCTTATATTTTCAGAGACTCCTGCTTTTTTGAGCATCTCTATTGCTTCGTTCATCTTCAATATCGTCACCCTTTTTCATCTTTTCTCCGTCAGAGAAAATTCCTTACTATATATATAAGGTGAACAACGGGATTTTTTGTCCTTCAAAAGATGATAGATTAAATGAAGAAACAGGCCATTTGTCATACAAAAAACGGACGCACTTCAAAAAATGAGGTGCGCCATCATATTAATAGGGGATTACTTTTCTTGAAAGATAGTCTTTTCTTCTTTTTTTAGTAAATACAATGCTGTAATCCATGAGGTGATCGGAATGACCATTGTTACCCCAATTCCGGCACAAAGTAAAGTGATCATCTCAGCACTAAATATTTTTGAATTCACAATTTCCCCCGCTGAATAGGATAAATCTTTGAACCAGATAAGTAAGGCTAAATACCCGCCAAAGAAGGCAAAAAATAATGTATTCGTACTTGTTCCTAAAATATCTTTTCCGATACTTAATCCTGATGTGAATAAATCTTTTCGACTAATGGCAGGATGATGAAAATGTATTTCTCTCATTGGAGATGAAACAGCGATTGCAGTATCCGTAACGGCCCCGATCGTACTCATGATAATGACAGAGGCAGCGATTTTTGTAAAATCGATTCCGATATAAAGAGAAAAAATACTAAGTTCCTCAATTTCTTCTTCACCAAACCCTTGAATCATCGCTTTCTCAGTCAAGATGATAATCAATAAGAGTAAGATGACGATAGAAATAATACTCGAAATAAACGCAGGTATTGTTGTATTGTTCACTTTATTGATATAAAAAAGATTAATACAGCTAATAACAGTACTTGCAATGATTGTTAGAATAACTGGATTGATGTTTGGATCATTCATAAAGAAAATGATCATAAAAATGACAGCAAAATTGAAGAACAATGCTAAAAAAGATCGTATTCCCTTTTTTCCTCCGACAAGCGTCATTAATAGAAATAAAATGGCTGCAAGTATTACTAATGCATTCATATTCTACCCCTCTTTCTATTAACGAAAAATATCGCTGTATATAGACCGATTGGAATGGTTATCACAATTCCAATCCCGCCTGCAAGTGCCCTGGCTAATTCTAAGGAAAGATTCATTGAAAGAGTGTACCCTAATGGTGAATGATTCTTTAAATATAGGATCAGCATTGGAATCGAGCCGCTTATATATGCAAAAAACAAAATATTTGTCATCGTCCCCATAATATCTTTACCTATTTCCATTCCTGACTTTTTTAGTGCTTTTAGGGGAATGTTGTTATTTTTCTCATACAATTCAAAAATAGAAGAAGACATGGTAATAGCCACATCCATGATTGCTCCTAAGGAACCTATGAATAAACCTGCCATAAACACCATCTGGTAAGGACGGGTTATGAATTGAAGCTCTTCATAGCGGAGTCCTTCTTCTGAGGTTAGCCAAATAACAAGATAGGAAATTAACAATGATAGAAAAGTTCCAAGTATCGTCGCGATGATGGCTGCATAGGTCTTTTCATTTAAACCATTTACGAGTAACAAAGAGATAACGGTAAATAATAGGACGGCTATACTACATATGATGATAAGGTTCCATTCTGGATTATTGAGATAAATATCTAATGCATAAGATAACAGTACAGCATTTATTATTAGACTGATCATTGAAAAGAAACCTTGTTTTCGCCCTACAATTAAAAGAATAAAAGCAAAAATCCATGCGACTAAAACAACATAAGTATCACGTTTGACATCTTTAATTGTGCCGGTTAAATATGTATGTTCATTGCTCTGATCTATAGAAACAAATACGTTCTGTCCCACTTGAAATTCCTGATCATAAGCTTTGGAAGTTGAATATTCGTTTGTTAAATGGACAAGCTGTCCTTTGTTATCACCGTTTTTTATTTTAGCGATAATATGCTGGGTGAAAAGCTGATCTTTATTATCATAAATGTCCATAACGTCAGTTGTATTTTTTAGTTCAGTTTTTATTACTTCAGCAATTGGACGATCGTAAAATGAATAATTGTGATGAACAAAGATAACCGATACGATAAAAGAAATGACTAGTATTAGGGATAAAAAGAATTGTTTACGAGTGATTGTTTTATATTTTTCTATAATAAAATTCAAACGAAATCCTCCAACTATGATAAAAATTGCGTTGTGAATAGTACATTCTATATTATTATACATCTTTTATTGAAGCAATTTTCCGTTCTATTATGAGTCATGGTCATCCTTACTGTTTTCATAAAAACACAGTGTTACACAGATGAAACAAGTATCTTTTGGCGTGACAAAAACCTATCAACCCTTCAACCGTTTACTATCTTTCTAAATGTAAGTATGCTTTTTGTATTGCAATAAGTCTTTACTAATAAATTGACTAATAAAGTCAATATTAAAATGGAATAGAATCTGGAGGTAAACAAAATGACACGTTATCCTTTTCCTGAAGGTTTTTTATGGGGAGGAGCTACAGCAGCTAACCAAATTGAAGGCGGATATAATGAAGGAAATAAAGGGTTAAATATCGCTGATGTTCTTCCTGGAGGTAAAGCTCGATATGAATTCTTAGTAAAACCTGGTTTTGATTTTGAAATCCATCCTGATCAATATTATTATCCAAATCATGAAGCAATTGACTTTTATCATCGATATAAAGAGGATATTGCTTTGTTTGCAGAAATGGGATTCAAAGCATTCCGCATGTCGATTGCCTGGACGCGAATTTTTCCAAATGGTGATGAGACAGAGCCAAATCAAGAAGGACTGGACTTCTACGACCGTGTTTTTGATGAATTGCATAAGTATGGAATTGAACCAGTTGTCACAATTTCTCATTATGAAATGCCTCTGCATTTAGTTAAAGAATACGGCGGTTGGAGAAATCGTCAGGTAGTTACCTTCTTTGAACGATATGTGAAAACAATTTTTAATCATTATAAAAACAAGGTCAAGATTTGGATGACATTTAATGAAATCAATAGTGGTTTGGTCATGCCAATTAATGGTCTTGGATTTTCCATTCAAAAGGAAGAGGACAAATACCAGCCTACTTTCCAAGCATATCATCATCAATTCCTTGCAAGTGCAATCGCGGTTAAAGCATGCCATGAGATCATCCCTGATTCTCAAATTGGCTGTATGATCCTTTTTGCACCAGTCTATGCTTTTGACAGCAATCCGCAAAATGTTATGTATTCTCTCCAAGAGGAACAGCTTTTTAATTATTTCTGTGGAGATGTTCAAGTCCGTGGAGAGTACCCTGCTTTTATTAAGAGGTATTTTAAAGAGCATAATATCGAATTGGATATTCAAGATGGTGACTTAGAACTATTAAAAGAAGGCATAGTTGATTATATTGGATTTAGTTATTATATGTCCCGTACGGAGAAGAAAGTGAAAACTGATGAAGAATCATCCGAAGGGAATATTATCGGAGGAATCAGAAATCCATTTTTAGAAGCAAGTGACTGGGGATGGGAAATTGACCCAGAAGGATTGCGTATCAGTTTAAACAAATTATATGATCGCTATCAGAAACCGCTATTTGTCGTAGAAAATGGATTAGGAGCTTATGATAAAGTCGACGAGGACGGCTCTATCAATGATGACTATCGAATTGATTATCTTCGTGAGCACATCAAAGCAATGGGTGAAGCAATCGAAGACGGTGTGGATTTAATGGGCTATACAAGCTGGGGCTGTATTGATATGGTCAGCATGTCAACAGGCGAATTCTCCAAACGCTATGGATATATTTATGTGGACAAACATGATGATGGCAGCGGCACATTAGAGCGGAAAAAGAAGAAGTCTTTCTACTGGTTTAAAGACGTGATAGAAAGTAATGGGGAAAAGTTATAAAATAAGCCTCTCACAAACTAAAGTGAGAGGCTCTTTTTTAAGGCTGTTTTCCAAAACTTTGTTGCTTTGTAATAAATAATAAGGTGGTTGATTTGAGCTTCAGGATGCTTTCGCTTTCCATGGGGGGCTTTTGAGCCTCCTCAGCGCAAAGCGCCTGCGGGATCTCACCTGTCCCACAGCTCCTACAGGAGTCTCGCACCTTCCGCTCCATTCAACCTCCTAAGTTTTTTTTCAAAGAACAGATTTAAAAACAACAATCATTTAGAATAGAGCCTCTTTTAATAATACGGCAAGCAACCTAATCACTAATTTTTATTTGTCTTTTAGGAATGGTGAGAGTTACTGTTGTTCCTACATTTATTTTGCTTTGATAAGCTAACCCAAACTCCTGCCCGTAAGAAAGTTGTACGCGGTGGTGGACATTCCGTACCCCGTATCCCTTTGTTTTGTTGGTTAACATTGTTTCTAGCTTTTCTGGGTCTATCCCACAACCATTATCAGATACTGTGAAAATTAAGTTATCCTTATTTTGTTTGCCTGATATTGTTAAAACCCCTTTACCAGGTGTTTCTTTGTGGTCAATTCCATGATTGATGGCATTTTCTACTAATGGCTGTAAAAGAAGATTAATCATTTTGTAATCAAGGATGTCCTTCTCTACTTCACAATGAACCTCAAATGAATCGGAATGCATCATTCGTTGAATTTGAATGTAGGAAGTCGTATTTTCAAGTTCATCTTTGACAGAGATGGTACTTCTTCCTTGATTCAATGTTGTTCGGTAAAATGTTGAAAGATATTGAGCCATTTGACTAATATCCTCTTGATCGGCCATAATTGCCTTGCTGTTTATTAGAGAAAGGCTATTATAGAAAAAGTGAGGATTAATTTGGGCTTGTAATGCTTTCATCTCATATTCTTGGCGAGCGATTTTACTCTTGTAAACTTCATTAATCATTGATTGTAGTTTATGAACCATATTTCCAAATTTTTGAATTAAGTGACCGATTTCGTCAGAGGCTGTATTGGTTACAGTTACGACTAATTCCCCTTTTTCAATCTGTTCCATATTTTTTGATAGCATGATTAACGGCCTGACCACCACTTTTGAAAGAAAATAGATTGATAAAAACAAGATTAGGATAGAAGAAAGAACGACGATAAAAAATGTGAGTTCAAGTTCATAAGAAGAGGCAGAGACTGTACCTATCGGACGATATAGATATGCTGTCCAGTTATAGGGTGAAAGTTCAGCTTTCTTATATATGTACTGTTCTTTTAATGAATTTTCGCTTAATCGTTTTAGCAATTCGTTTTCTGTTAGCGCAAAGGACATATTATCTTCTGAAAATTTGTTCATTTGAAACACAGGGGTACCATTTTCATCAAGAATGATGAGTCCATAGTTGTTTTCATATAAGGTGGACATTGATTCAAACACATTTTCATAATCGATATCCATGTAAACAATATTAGTCGTATTATGATGACGATCAAATAATTGACTCGCAACCTCGAATGTCTCATCTTTAGCCGATACAATTAATTTTGGTGTGGTCGCTTTCGAAATGCTTTCAAACCAACTGTATTGTTCAATATCTGATAAAGGACGAAGGCTCTCACCATGTGAATGCATTTTATTATTACTATATATCGTAATTCTATTGATGTCTGTTTGTAAAAATTTCGAAGTGTTTAATAGTGGATCTAGTGTATAGTGATAAAATAAAAACATTTCATAGTTATTGTCATAATGAGAGGTAACCCCTCTTTTTACATCTTCATTCCAAACAATATGATTCATTGCATCGAAATAAGTGTTTACTTTATAATCAAGACTTGAGATTGCCTGATTAAGAGATTCATCTAACACTTCATTTTCGCGTGTTATGAATAGATGTTGTATCTGATTATACCAAAAACTCCCTAAAGTAATGACTGGAAGTAGACTCGATAGTAAACAGATAAATAAAATTTTATTTCTGAATTTTAAGTTCTTAAACCAAACATTTAAATTTAGCATATCTAAGAGTTCTCTTTCATATTTCTATCCATTTGACGGTATTTTTCCGGACTTGCCCCGAAATGTTCACGAAAACTACGAACGAAGTATGAAAGATTTTGATAGCCTACATTATGACATATATCATTCACTTTCATATTTGTACTATGGAGGAGATCTTTTGCTATTTCCATCCTTAGATTTTTAATATATTTATTGATTCCGCAACCCGTTTCTTGGATGAATATTTCACTTAAATATCCGGGTGATAAGTACACTTGTTCAGATAATAACTTCAAGCATAAGTCTTCTTGATAATGTTCGTGTATATATTGTTTTACTATTTGGATAACATGTTTTGAGGATTTTCTTTCTTCCTCTAATCTTTTTATGATTTCATTTTGAACTGAAATCAATATTTCTTCTATATCAAAAAAATGCTGACAGGAATATATAGCCTCCATTGTTTTATTAATTGTTCTTTTATCATATAAGGGTAGATCATAACAAAGCATTTGTAATAGTTTTGAAAATAAAAACCGCACATATATATGAGATATTTCTAGATTTGAACGGTACTTTTCGAACAATAGATTCATATTTTCACTAAAACTAACGATATCTGCAAATTTAATGGCATTTTGTATGGCCTGTAGGAGGTCATCATCTGTTTCAGGATATTCCATGCTTTCTGATGATGTTTTATCTTTTGGATAAACATATGTTTTAGAGTAAAAAAAACGGTCCTCAATATCCTTTTCCATCTGCTCAAATAATCTAGGCATGTCATTAGGTGATGAGAGTTCAGTACTGATTGAGATAAAACAGTTTATACCATACCCTCCGTGAATTTGTTTTTGAATTCTTGTTGGGAGCTGCTTTGTGTTTAGTGAGTTCTCCCTATTTTTCTTTACTAATAATAGAATTTGAAAGGGATTAAGATCAATAAAGTCGCAAGAGAAGTTTAGAATGGCTTTCTCGATTTGTTGATAAAAGAAAAGAGTGTCTTTATTGTTAGGAAGACGATCGAAAAATGGCTCATCAAATTGCATTAAAATCATGTGAGAATATTCATTTAAATAGGCGAAATTTATGGAAGGGTATTCATTTTTAAGCTTTTCCAAAGGAGTCTTATTTATAAGACGATTGAGAACATGGGTTTTAAGAAGCTCAGTATTTGCTTCAATTTGTGCTAGTTCTTTCTCTTGAATCTTGATATTTTGTATGACTGAACAAAGTGTTTGTAGAAATTCATCAGGTTTTATTGGTTTCAAAATATAGTCAACAGCTCGTAATGAAAGAGCCTTTTTTATAAAGTCAAAATCATCATGTCCACTAAAAAAGATTGTTTGAATAGCAGGATAAAGTTCTCTAGCTTTTGTGGCTAACTCAATCCCATCTATAAAGGGCATTTTAATATCTGTGAATAAAATATTTATAGGCTGTTTTTCTAACTGAATAAGAGCCTCTTTTCCATTACTTGCTTCAATTATATCAAGTTGAAAACGGTATTTATTTAGTAGAAAACGAATGACGTTTCGTTCGTCTTTTTCGTCATCTGCAATTAAGATTCGATACATATTTTTACCTCCAAGATATAATCTTTGTTCATTATATCATTGAGGTTTTTTTAAAAACAATTAGAGATAAATTTTCCGGAAAAATGTACATGAAAACGGTTTATTTAATATTTTTGAAGAAAGCTAAAACAATTACACTAAAAGTATGCCAATGACATGGCATAAACAAAAAGGGATATACGAGGGGGAGAAGAATGAAGCGCAACTCATTATTTAAGCGGATTACCATGCTATCTATGGCATCTATTATGACATTTTCTTTAGTGGCATGTGTAGAAAAAGAGCCGTCAAATGCTGCGGATTCTGTATCGGAGAATGGAGAAAAAGTCATTAAAATGGGACGTGTAACGTCAGCAAATCCAAAATTACCTGAAGGTGATACTTATGAAGATAATGCCTATACCCGTCTTGTAGAAGAGAAATTAGGGGCGAAAATAGAAAATGCTTTTGAAGGTGAAGGAGAAGATTATACTAGACAGGTTGCACTTGCTATTTCTTCTGGAGAACTACCGGATATGATGCGAGTTGATTCAAGAGAAGAATTAAAAGAGTTAGTTGAGAATGATTTAATAGCAGATTTGACAGATGTTTATGATAAAAATGCAAGCGATTACATTAAGGGAATATATGATTCTTATGATGGACGAAGCTTGGAAGATGCATCATTTGACGGGCGACTAATGGCGATTCCAGCGACAATTGGGGATGAAGCTCCTAATATGATTTGGATAAGAAAAGACTGGACTGAAAAGTTAGGACTAGAAATTGATCGTGATGGCGACCGTCTCATTACCTTAGATGAACTAGAAAAAACGGCGAAGGCTTTCATTGAAAATGATCCTGGAGAAACAGGCAATCCTATCGGAATCCCTTTGGCTTACTGGTTAAATTCCGGAAGCTATGGAGGCTCTGCCCTTAATATGACATCAATTGCTGGAATTTTTAATGCTTATCCTCGATTTTGGCTGGAAGATGAAAACGGAAATATCACAAATGGCTCCATAACAGAGGGAACAAAGCAAGCACTAGGTGTTTTGTCTGATTGGTATAAGGAAGGGATCCTTGATCCGCAGTTTGGAACTAGAACATGGGATGACATAATGGCTCTTATAACCAACGGACAAACAGGTATTGTTACTGGTCCATGGCATATTCCGGATTGGGGATTATCAACAGTAAGAGAAATGGATAAGAATGCAGTTTTCGAAGCTTATGCATTAGAGGATCCAAATGGAAAAGTAAACGTCGCTCATACGAACCCAACTGGTGCATTTATTGTTGTCAGAAAAGACTATGAACATCCGGAATTGGCCATTGAGATTTTGAATCTCTTCTATGACGAGCTGGCAAATTCGAAAGACTTAGCAACTGATTATCCAGAGGTTGCAGAATATAAAGAGCTTGGTGTTGATGGTTCAACGAGACCATTTAATATCGAAGTGTTAAAATCTGATAATTTATTATTTGACTATTCAAATATAATGGGTGCAGTAAACGGTGAAATTGAGATGGAAGAAATCGCTTCATCTGAAGCAAGAGATGCAGCAACCAGTATTATGAAATATAACGAAAATCCTGCTGGTGCTGATACGGCAGATTGGTCAAAATATCACTCTAGAGTAAAAGGTATGGGATTGATCGATAAACTGACGAAAGAGGATAAATTCAATTGGGTAACGCCAGTGTACTTCGGAAATACGGAGACATTAGAGAAAAAAGGAGCGAACCTTCTTAAATTAGAAGAAGAAGACTTCATTAAAATTGTAACAGGTGCTAGGCCACTTGATTATTTTGATACATTTGTATCAAATTGGAAAAGTCAAGGAGGAGATGAAATCATCGCTGAAATTGAAGCAATACTTGCTGAAGAGGAGTAATGAATTCTAAATAAGGGCTGCCTCCGCAGTCCTTATTCTATAAGGAGGGAAAAATCATTATGAAACCGATAGAGCATGCAAATACAAGTGTAGAACTCATCAAGCAAAAGAAAAAAGGAAGAAAGTTGACTAAAATTGAAGCTTCGTATCACCTTATGCTGCTGCCTGGGATGATCTTTCTATTCATTTTCAGCTATATCCCAATGTTTGGGATTATCATGGCTTTTCAAGATTATATTCCAGCAAAAGGAATGTTAGGTTCTGAATTTGTTGGATTTGAGCATTTTGTTTATATGTTCTCATTACCTGATATCGGTCAAATATTTTCAAATACCATTGTTATTGCACTTGGAAAAATAGTGTTAGGAACTTTAATGGCGATTATATTCTCTATTTTATTAAACGAAGTTAGGCTTAAACTGTTAAAAAAATCAATTCAAACCGTTGTCTATTTACCCCATTTTTTATCATGGGTTGTATTGGCATCTGTTGTGGTGAATATGTTTAATCTCGATGGAACTGTGAATCAAATTTTAACTTATTTGGGATTTGAAAAGCTCAACTTTCTTGGAAGTAATAAGCTATTTCAACCATTAATCATTGGGACAGATGTTTGGAAGGAATTTGGATTTAATTCTATTGTCTACTTAGCTGCAATAACAGCTATAGACCCTGGGCTGCATGAAGCTGCAAGTATTGATGGAGCCAGTTGGTGGAAAAGGGTTTGGCACATAACACTTCCTGGTATGTTGCCTATAATTCTACTATTAGCTATTCTAAGTCTCCCTAATATTTTGAATGCTGGTTTTGATCAAATATACAACCTGTATTCACCAATGGTTTATGAGACAGGAGACATTCTAGACACCTATGTATACCGAATTGGGTTACTTGGCCGTGAATATAGCTTTGGTACAGCTGTAGGCTTATTTAAATCATTAATAGGATTAATTTTAATATTATCAGCAAACAATGCTGCTAAAAAATACACGGATCGAAAGTTATTCTAAGGAGGTAGAGGACTTTGGTACAGAATAAAACCTTTTCTGGGCGGTTAGGAAAAGTAATCATCTATACAATCGTCATATTATTAGGACTAATCTGTCTCCTGCCATTATGGAATATTGTGGCTATTTCTTTTAGTAGTAGTGAGGCGGTTGCAGCAAATGCTGTAGGTTTAACACCTGTCAATTTTACAACAAAGGCCTACATGATGATCATGGAGGATGGCCAATTTTGGCGCTCATTTTCTATATCGATTCAACGAGTGGTTCTCTCACTTATTATTAATATGATATTAATTGTCTTAATGGCATACCCGCTTTCTAAATCTAAAAGGAATTTTAGAGGTAGAAATATATATATGAATCTTATTATTTTTGCAATGTTGTTTAATGGAGGGATGATTCCTACTTATTTAGTCGTGAAAAACTTAGATCTCCTAAATACAATATGGTCCTTGGTATTACCTGGTGCAGTTCAGATTTTCAGCATTATTTTGGTTATGAACTTTTTCATAGGAGTACCAAAATCGTTAGAAGAAGCAGCTATTATGGACGGTGCTAACCCATGGCAAGTATTATTTAAGGTTTATATCCCTATCTCCTTGCCAGCACTAGCAACGGTTGCATTATTTAGTATTGTTGGAAACTGGAATGACTTTTTTTCAGGATTGATTTATATGACTAAGGTTAGCAATTACCCTTTAATGACATATATTCAGTCACTATCAATTGATATTCAAGATATGTTAAAAGCAGGTGCAAACTCAAGTCAATTGGAAAATATAATGGAAGTTTCAAATAGAAATTTAAATGCTGCAAAAATCGTCATTTCCACTATTCCATTATTACTCATTTATCCAATATTACAGAAGTATTTTATTACAGGTATTGTGGTTGGTTCCGTAAAGGAATAGTGATTTGTAGTTAGACATTGGGTTAAATGGTACCTACTATGTTTAATTTTTGAGAGATAATAAAGAAGGGTATTTACAGGGTGTGATTTCATCTAATGGTGAAAATCTATAGTAAATAAGTATAAAGAAAAGCATCTACACTATTTGTAGGTGCTTTTTCCTATCAAATTTAAAATATAGTAAAAATGATAAAGAGTAAGTGTTATTTTGCAAATTACTCTTCATGAGCAATAAACTTTACAAGGATGATAGCTTATCATATAGTTAGTTAGTGATACTAACTAACTAGGAGGATCTTATGAATCTATTTTCAACTATCTATCGCTTTAATAAATTATATGTTATTCGTCTTCAAGAGATTTGTTCAGCTAACGGAATTACGGCTGTCCAATGGCTTGTTTTGCAGCATGTTTATAAAAATGAGGGCTGCACAAGTATGGATATTGTCAAAGAATGGTCAGTTGAAAAACCAACTGTTTCTTCATTGGTACGGAAATTAAATGAGCAAGGTTTACTGGAATTCACAAGTGGTGAGGATAAAAGACAAAAATATTTATCCTTAACATCAGAAGGAAATAATCTTTGCCAAAACATAACAGACAAAGTTATGAAGCTTCAATCTTTCGTAAAAGAGCCATTACCAGAAGAAACGGTGAAAGAATGGACGGAACAGCTAATGGTGTTGGAGGAGAGATTAAAGCAGTATGAAGGATAAGATATGGTCAAGAAATTTTATTGTTATATCACTAATTAATTTTTTATCTATTTTAATGTTTTACTTATTAATTGTCACAATTGCAAGCTAAGCAATCGAAACCTATCATGTATCAACAAGTATAGCAGGCTTAGTTTCAAGTATTTATGTAATCGGTGCGTTAGTGGGAAGGTTGTTTACAGGGAGGTTCATTGGTAAATTGGGTCCCTCGAAAACACTAACGCTTGGTGTTGTATTATTTTTTGTTAGTGCATGTTTTTATTTTATTGACATTCACATTGGATTTTTATTATTTAATCGTTTTATCCAAGGGATTTTCGTAGGGATTATTGGAACTGCAGCAGGAACCATTATTGCTTCCATTCTCCCAGCCTCTAGAAAAGGCGAGGGAATTGGGTATTACAGTTTGAGTGTGATCCTTGCAACAGCAATTGGTCCGTTTATTGGCATATTTTTAATGAAATTCCAGAATGGAAATACGTATATTTTTGGATTAAATGTTGGATTATCACTCATTATGATCCTCGCTTTAGCATTTATGAATTTAGATGCAAAGATGTTCCATGCTAATCAGCAGGAAACAAAGGAAGAGTCGTTGATAGCGAAATTCATGGAACCCAAGTCAATACCCATTTCATTTATTGCCTTATTAATGGGTTTTGCTTATTCAGGGGTTATGTCCTTTTTGTCTTTCTTTGCAGAAGAAGTTCGTTTAGTTGATGCGGCAAGCTTTTTCTTTATCGTCTATGCTGCTGCAACCATTTTGACACGTCCATATACAGGAAGATTAATGGATCGAAAGGGTCCTAATGTGATTGTATATCCTTGTATTGTGTTATTTGCCATAGGGATGTATATGTTTAGCCAGGCAAGTAGCAGCTGGATGTTATTAGTTGCTGCTGCATTCATCGGTCTTGGCTTCGGTAATTTCAATTCGATTGCTCAAACGATTGCGGTAAAAGTAACAGAGCCGCATCGTTTTGGGTTTGCGACATCAACATATTTTATTTTTTATGATATTGGATTAGGGTTTGGTCCATATTTGTTAGGGCTATTCGTTCCTTTTATCGGATATCGGGCTATTTTTCTTTGGATGCTTCCAGTTATTTTAATTGGTATTCCACTTTACTTTTTATTACACGGTAGAAAAGCGAAGTTGTATATTTAATAGAATAGTAGATTATATAAAAAGCAGGGGCAACAAGTGTTCAAAATGAGCATTCGCCCCTGCTTTTAAACTTTAGGTGAATGAAGACCAAAAAAGGTCTCGAGAGCCGGAGAAAATGTCGTCATAAGGTGAATGAAGACCAAAAGAGGTCTCGAGAACCGGAGAAAATGTCGTCATAAGGTGAATGAAGACCAAAAGCGGTCCCGAGAGCCGGAGAAAATGTCGTCATAAGGTGAATGAAGACCAAAAGAGGTCTCGAGAACCGGAGAAAATGTCGTCATAAGGTGAATGAAGACCAAAAGCGGTCCCGAGAGCCGGAGAAAATGTCGTCATAAGGTGAATGAAGACCAAAAGAGGTCTCGAGAGCCGGAGAAAATGTCGTCATAAGGTGAATGAAGACCAAAAGAGATTTCGAGAGCCGGAGAAAATGTCGTCATAAGGTGAATGAAGACCAAAAGTGGTCTCGAAAACCATAGAAAATGCCATCATAAGCCGAATGAAAACCAAAAGCAAGAAAAGTCCTTCAAACTGACGAATGAAGGACCCAAGCCTAGCTGATTCACTCATAGTATGTCCATTGACGAACACCTTTTTTATGAAAATTCTTTTCAAGAACCCTTCTTATTGTCCTTTTTGATTCAACGAGTTTACACCACTCATGAACGGTATTTGTCGTAATCCTTTGTTCAGGAAAAAGTAGCTGAAACTCTTTAACATTTCGCATTACGGCAGAAGCAATAAATTCTTCGTATCCGCATTCTTTGCAAATACATCTTTTTCCCTCAACAGAAATGAAGAATGAGTAGCATTTCTTACACGTTATTCCTTTTTGCAGCTGGTTATAGTTATAGGCAGGCAGTTGTTTGTAAGGTGAGTCTTTAATGTGAAGCATTTCTAACTTTTCAGCTAGCCTCTTATGTTTATTATTTATTGCTGACGGTATTGTATTAAGTTTTTTGAATAAGTTATGTAACTGGGTTGGAAATATAAATGGTTTGTTTAATGGTGCTTGGTACAATGTGAATTCGGGGTTAATAAAAACAATAAAGGGATTTATTTTGAAGTGAAATCCAAAACTTTGGAGTAGTTGGCGGAACAAAGAATCGGTTCTGTTTAATTGGACCAGTGGATCATTTATTTCTGTTTGAGGTTTCTTGTAAAGCCGTTCTGAATCGTAGTAATAATCTCCATCAAAATTTTTGATTTCAAAAAGATAGATTGTATCTGAAATGATAATGAGAGAGTCAATTTGGAATAGATTATTGTTTTGCTTTAACAATAAGTCATTCAAAATGATACACTCACATGAAATGTTATCTATTAAAGCATCAAATGCCATCTCACCTTCTAATCCTTTTTTTAGATTTAGAGAGTATTGTAGATCTTTGTCAGATATATCCATTCTTAGCTGTAAGTATTCTAGAACTTGTAATTCAATAGACTCCGTTCGAGGTTTGTAAATCATCTTCCACATCCTTCCTATTTAATCAGTTAAATTATAATAAAATTCAAGCTTGGAATCTATCAAATAATCAATAATTATTCATTATGAATAGGACATAGATCTTAAAACATACGCTTAGGTAAAACGTTAAAGGTGTGAAGAGTATGGATAAAGGTATGCCCAATGATTTTATTTTTCTTACGATTCATGGTTCTGCCATTAAATCCTTTGTCATGACAGACCTTTTAGTCGGCACAATTCTTTATTACGTAGTGAGGTTCATGTCTCATAATGAATGGATTTCAATTATGAGCTGTTTTGCAGGGACGGAGGTGTATAAGAGAGTAATGATTGCTGGTAAAAAGAAATTCAATTCACGTTCATGAGATAGAGTACTTGTAAGTAAAGAGTGAAAAATTAGGAATATATTTTTGGTGAAATCGTTTAAAAAAATGTTGAAAAGGTTTTCTGAAGGTAGTAGAATGATTACGTAAACGTTTTCTCTAATTTGAAAGTAGGTGGGTTATGTCTTATACCATCAAAGATGTTGCAAGGCATGCTAATGTGTCCATTGCAACTGTATCAAGGATCATTAATAATCAGACAGGCTATTCGGAAAAAACAAAGCAAAAAGTCCTTAATGCAATTAAAGAGCTGGGTTATCAGCCAAATGCAGTTGCAAGAGGTTTGATTAATAAACGTACACATACGATCGGCGTACTGTTCCCTAAGCTATCAAGTACATTAGTAACAGACCTTTTAAGCGGAATTGAAAAAGCGACACATGAGGCTGGTTCAAGTGTCATTGTTTGTCACACTGAGTCAAATGGTGAGAAGACAATGAAATATTTGCAGTTATTAAATGAAAAGCGAATTGATGGGATTATTTTTACTAGTGCTCCATTATTAGAGGAATACTATGAATACATGAAGAAAATGGATGTTCCTATCGTATTGTTATCGACTGAATCATATGCATTTCCTGTTCCATATGTAAAAGTAAATGATCGTCATGCTGCATATACTGCTACACAATTTTTAATTCAAAAGGGTCATAAAAATATTGGAATGCTTTGCGGAAATATTGATGATGCCATTTCGGGCAAGCCTAGATTCGATGGCTTTAAAAGTGCATTAGAGGATCATAACCTGCCATTTGATAACAAAAATATCATCTTTAATAGGGGATTTACCTTTTATGACGGGGCAGAAAGCTTAAAAACTCTAGTAAAACAAGCTCCAGATCTTACAGCAGTGTTCGCAGCGAGTGATGAAATGGCAATTGGAGCTATGTCAGCTGCTTATGAGCTTGGAATAAAAGTTCCTGATGATCTATCAATTATTGGCTATGATAATTTGAGTATTGCAGACATGTCTATTCCTCCATTGACAACGGTTGCACAACCTTTAACTGATATGGGAGAAATGGCCGCGAAGATGCTATTTGAACTATTAGATTCTGATAAAACAGTGGAGAGCAGAATCATGTCACATAAAATTATTGAAAGAAAAAGTGTAATAGAAAGGGAGTGAGTATTTTTTTGGTATTTTACGTAAACGTTTACTCTAATATTAAAAAAGATTGCAAAGTGAAATGATTAGATTTTTTTTAATAGAATGAGTAAACGTTTACTCTAAACATTTTTCTTTGATTAAAATGTAAATGTTTACACATCATATAACTATACGAATTTTAGGGGGAATCAACCATGATGAAAAAAGTTACAGCAAGTATTCTTACTCTTGCGTTCGGAGCGTCCATTCTAGCAGGATGTGGCGGGAATGGCGATGGGGGATCAGGTGATGGAAAAGTAACACTAGAGCTATTCTCAAACAAGGCTGAAAGTATCGATACGTATAAAGGTATTATTGCCGAATTTGAAAAGCAAAATCCTGATATCAAAATTAAACTTGATGCACCTCCAGAGGCAGAAACAGTATTAAAAACAAGATTAACGAAAAATGATTTACCTGACATCATGTCGATTGGCGGAAATGCAACTTATGGAGAATTAGGACGAGCTGGAGTGTTACATGATTTTTCTGATTCTGAATTAGTGAATACAGTCCAACCATCTTATATTGATATGATTGGTCGTTTAGTTGGAGCTGAACAAGAGGGAGTATTCGGCCTTCCATATGCAACAAATGCTAATACAGTTATTTACAACAAGCAAAAGTTTGAGGAGTTAGGTTTAGAAGTTCCAAAGACTTGGGATGAGTTTATGGCAATTTTGGAAAAAGCTAAAGCTGCTGGTGAAATTCCAATTTACTTTACGTTGAAAGATGCATGGACAGGCATGATTTCTTGGAACTCACTTGCTGCAAACATTGCTGGTGAAGAATTTGCCGAAAAGAAAAGTGCTGGTGAGGCAACATTTGTAAAGAATTATGATGAAGTAGCAGATAAAATGCAAACACTTACTGAATACGGTCATAAAGACAATTTAGGTGTTGCATATGGTGATGGAAACAATGCGTTTGCAAGCGGAAAAGGTGTGATGTATATCCAAGGAAACTGGGCTATTCCAGAAATCCTGAAAGCTAATCCAGATATTGAATTAGGTACATTTGCAATGCCAGTTACGAATGATCCTGCACAAAATAAGCTTGTTTCAGGTGTAGATGTGTTGCTAACGATGAGTGAAGACACAGAGCATAAGGAAGAAGCGATGAAATTCATTGAATTTATGATGAATAAGGATACTTCAAAACGTTATATCGATGAGCAAAAAGCTTTTTCAGCCATTGAAGGTGTATTCCAAGAGGATCCTGTTTTTGAAGGAATAAAATCTAATTTTGAAACAGGTGCAATTACGAGCTTCCCTGACCACTATTATCCATCAGGAATGGGTGCAGAAAACCTTGTTCAGGAGTTCTTAATTAAAAAAGATAAAGAAGCGTTCTTAAAGAAATTAGATAATGAATGGGAAAAGGTTCAAAATCGTTAAGTTAATAATGGGCATCATCTTTTTGATGCCCTATTCACTTCATCTTTTTGGCTTAAATATGTATAAGCCACTCCTTAAGAATGGGTGTTAAGTTAACCAACGAAACGTATGGACTGGCCCATCACACTGCTTGCTAATACGAGAATTGTTGTTTGGTGTGACCTTTTTTTAAGGAGCGTCTTATGCGTGAGAGCTAAATTAAATACAGGTGTTTGTTAAAGGAGAGGTAATGATGAATAAGAAAAATTATGTATATATGATAATCGCAATTCCAGCGTTCATCCTTTTCTTCATCTTCCATACGTATCCTGCCCTGCAAGGGATCTTTTACAGCTTTACAGATTGGAAGGGATATGGAGATTGGAGTTTTGTGGGTCTAAAAAATTACCTGAATGTATTTAAGGATGAACGTGCTTTAGATGCATATGGTTTTACGTTTAAATTTGCGGTTATTTCTACGATCTTAGTTAATATATTTAGTTTACTTATTGCGATGGGTCTTAATGCGAAGATTAAATTTCATAAGACTCTACGTGCTATTTATTTTCTGCCATATATTTTAAGTATTTTAATAGTAGGTTTTATTTTTAATTTTATTTTCACTCATTTTCTACCTGGGATCGGTGAAAGTTTAGGCATTGAATTTTTAACGAAAAATATTTTAGGGGACCAAAAACTGGCATGGTTAGGTATCGTCCTTGTTGCTGTTTGGCAGTCCGTTGCCTTTAATACGATCCTCTATTTAGCAGGTCTGGTAACGATTCCAGAGGATTTATATGAAGCAGCAAGTATTGATGGTGCCGGTATTTGGAGAAAGTTCTGGAATATTACATTCCCGCTTATTGCTCCTTTCTTTACAATTAACATGGTTTTGGCAATGAAAAACTTTTTAATGGTATTTGATCAAATCGTGGCTCTTACAGGCGGTGGACCTGGTACATCAACTGAATCAATTTCCTTATTGATTTATCGCGGCGGTTTTGAAGGCGGGGAGTTTGCCTACCAGTCTGCTAACGCGGTTATCTACTTCATCGTCATTGTTGTGATTTCGATCATCCAACTGAAATTCCTAGAAAAACGAGAGGCGGAAAGCTAATGAGTAATAAAAGAACAAACTGGCCTGTTACCACTCTCTTAATTGTGGGTACATTACTTATCTTATTACCTTTGTATTTAACAATTACAATCGCTTTTAAAACTCCGCAGGAGATGGCAGGGAATTTATTAGCCCTTCCAAAATCGTGGTCATTAGATAACTTTACCCAAGCAATTGAAATGACAAATTTCTTTAATGCCCTTGGGAACAGTGTATTTGTAACGATATTTGTTGTGATCTTTACTGTGTTGACAAATTCGTTAGTTGCTTATGCAATCGCTAGAAATATGCACAAAAAAGCGTATAAATTTTTATTTTACTATTTTGTCAGTGCGATGTTTATTCCATTCCCAATTATCATGTTACCAATCGTTAAACAAACAGCTGCATGGGGAATGGACAACCTGGTTGGATTAATCATCTTGTACGTAGTATTTAATTTATCGTTTAATACGTTTATTTATGTAGGATATATTCGTTCGATTCCAAAGGAGCTGGAAGAAGCAGCCGTTATTGATGGAGCAAGTACATGGGGTGTTTTCTGGAGAGTTATTTTCCCATTGTTAGCACCAATGAATGCAACTGTTGCAATCATTACTTGTCTGGGTGCGTGGAACGACTTTATGCTGCCGCTCGTTATGCTGAGTGATCGAGATATGGCAACATTGCCGTTAGTTCAATACATTTTCCAATCACAATTTAGTACAAATTATAACTTAGCATTTGCCTCTTATATTATGGCGCTGGCACCGATGATCATCGTGTATATATTTGCACAAAAATGGATTATTAGCGGGGTAATGAAAGGTTCAATTAAGTAATCGTTAACGACAGCCCTCAACATAGTGATGAGGGCTGTTCTAAAGGAGTGGAGTACAGTCATGGAAAAGACATGGTGGAAAGAAAGTGTCATTTATCAAATTTATCCTCGAAGCTTTAATGATAGCAATGGTGATGGTATCGGTGATTTGAAGGGGATAACAGAGAAGCTTGATTATTTGAAGGATTTAGGTATTGATGTAATCTGGCTTTCTCCAGTCTATAAGTCACCTAATGATGATAATGGATATGATATTAGTGACTATCAAGACATTATGGATGAGTTTGGAACAATGCAAGATTGGGAAGAGCTTTTAGATCAAGTTCATCAACGCAGGATGAAGCTAATCATGGATTTGGTTGTCAATCATTCATCTGATGAGCATGCTTGGTTTGCTGAATCAAGAAAGTCAAAGGATAATCCATATCGAGATTACTATATTTGGCGACCTGGAAAAGACGGGAAAGAGCCAAATAATTGGGAATCAGTTTTCAGCGGGTCTGCCTGGAAATATGATGAAGCAACAGATGAGTATTTTTTACATCTATTTAGTAAAAAACAACCTGATCTTAACTGGGAGAATCCGAAGCTTCGTGATGAAGTTTATAAGATGATGACATGGTGGCTTGATAAAGGAATCGATGGCTTTCGTATGGATGTTATTAACTTCATCTCCAAAGTACCAGGACTGCCGGATGCCCCAAATCCTGAAGGGAAAAAATATGCTCCAGGTGGACAATTTTTTATGAATGGACCGCGAATCCATGAATATTTATATGAAATGAATCAACAGGTACTTTCGAAATATGACATCATTACAGTTGGTGAAATGCCTGGGGCATCAGTTGAAGATGCAAAATTGTATACAGGGCATGATCGTGAAGAATTAAACATGGTTTTCACTTTTGAACATATGGATTTAGATTCAGGTCCAAATGGAAAATGGGATTTAAAAAAGTTAAATCTCCTTGATTTGAAGGAAAATATTACAAAATGGCAAACGGGTCTTAATGGTGTCGGTTGGAACAGCTTGTACTTAAACAATCATGATCAGCCAAGAATGGTTTCACGTTTTGGTGATGATAAGGAATACCGCGTCGAATCGGCAAAAATGCTCGTAACCTTCCTTCATATGCTGCAGGGAACGCCATATGTATATCAAGGTGAAGAAATCGGCATGACAAATGTCCGTTTTGATTCAATTAATGATTATAAAGATATTGAAATTTTAAATATGTACAATGAAAAGGTCATCCAAGGGAATGAGGATCCAGCTAAGGTCATGGAATCGATTTATGTAAAAGGTCGTGACAATGCAAGAACACCTTTTCAATGGGATGATAGCAAAAATGCTGGTTTTACAACTGGTGAGCCTTGGATTAAGGTAAATCCTAATTACAAGGAAATCAATGCAAAGCAAGCAGTCAATGATCCGAATTCTATATATCATTATTATAAAGAAGTCATAGCACTTCGAAAAAAACATGAAATTATCGTATATGGTGATTATGAGTTAATTTTACCTAATCATGATTCTATTTTTGCTTATACGCGTTCATACGAAGGGGAAAAGTTAGTAGTTATAACGAATTTTAGTCGTGATGAAATTCAATTAACTCTTCCTGATCATCTTTCAGATATTTCGTTAGATCTACTAATAAGCAATTATGAAATCGGTAACGATAATATCTCTTCTTTTACGTTAAGACCATATGAGGCAAGAGTATATAAAAGCAAATAATAAAAAATTGCAGATCACTTGATCTGCGATTTTTTTCTAACATTAAATTGATGTAAGGCGGTGTAAGGAAATGAAGAAAAAGTGGTGGAAGGAAGCAGTTGTTTATCAAATATATTGGCGCAGCTTTTATGATTCTGATGGTGATGGGTACGGGGATTTACAAGGGGTCATCAACAAACTAGATTATATTAAAGAGCTTGGTATTGATGTCATTTGGCTGAATCCATTTTATGAGTCACCAGATCGTGATAATGGATACGATATATCCAATTATTATGGGATCATGGAAAAGGCTGGTGATATGGAAATATTCGAGAATCTAGTAAAGGAAATTCATAATCGAGGATTAAAAGTCATTATGGATTTAGTTGTCAATCATACATCTGACCAACATCCGTGGTTTCTTGAATCAAAGTCTTCAAAAAACAATCCGAAGCGTGATTGGTATATTTGGCAAGATCCGAAGAATGGACAAGCACCTAATAATTGGAGATCATATTTCGCTCCATCTGCTTGGGAATATGATGAAACAACAAACCAATATTATCTGCATTCTTTTGCAGTTGAGCAGCCTGATTTAAATTGGAAAAATCCTGAACTTCGTCAAGAAATCTATAACATGATGCGTTTTTGGTTAAATAAAGGGATAGACGGATTCCGAATGGATGTGATCAATTTATTAGCTAAACAGGAAGGCTTCCCAGATGCAGAGGATCCATATAATATTAGCTATCTTGGAAACAACCCAGGCATTCATGAATATTTACAGGAAATGAATCGCGAGGTATTGCAGCATTACGATGTGATGACAGTTGGAGAAATTCCTTTTGTCACACCTGAAGATGGACTCTTATATGTTGGAGAAGATCGAAATGAGTTAAATACGTTATTCCATTTCGAAGTTGCTGATGATATGCCAACATGGGATATGCTTAGGTTTAAAGAGATACAAACCTTTTGGTATCAAGGATTGAAGGGGAAAGGATGGAATTCTCAATTCCTTAATAATCATGATCACACAAGACAGGTGACTCGTTATGGAAATGATAAAGAATTTCGAGTTGAATCAGCAAAATTATTAGCAACAATGATTCATACACTTCCGGGAACAGCTTACGTCTATCAAGGTGAAGAGATTGGTATGACAGGGGTTCGTTTTAACTCAATTGATGATTATAATGACATTGCGATGAAAAATAAGTACAAAGAAGCGGTAGAAGAAGGAAAAGATCCTGAAGAAGTATTCGAAAGTCTCTTATTGTTAAGCCGCGACAATTCAAGAACACCTATGCAATGGAATAGCGAGGATCAGGCAGGATTTACAAACGGGAAGCCATGGATAAAGGTGAATCCTAATTATAAAGAAATAAATGTTGAAGAAGCTCTGAAGGATCCGAACTCTGTTTTCTATTATTATCAAAAGCTAATTTCATTAAGAAAGCAATATGATGTTATGGTGTATGGTGACTATACAGAATTATCTCAAGGAGATGAACAGGTGTATGCTTACACACGATCTGACGATAAAACATCATGGCTGATAGTATTAAATCATTCAAATCATCCAGTAAGCTATCAATTACCAGATGAACTCAAAGGAAAAGAAAAGAAATTAGTAATCGGAAATTATAATATTCCAGAAAAAGAACTAGCAAATACTTTACGTTTGCAGCCACATGAGGCACGAATCTATGATGTAACAAATGAAATAGTAAGTGACTGACCTATGATAGACTATGTTCCATAAAAAAAGAGCAAAAACCTTCCATTCGTAACTTTGGAAGGTTTTTGCTTTTTTTTAAGATATAACAAAAAAACTCAAGGTTAATAGTTAATAAAAACTGGTGATTAACAGTATCACTTATTTAAAGGTGAAAATGTGGATGAGGAAGAATATATAGAGCATGAACCATCGTTACACATTGTCGATGTGAGGGATGCAATATTTTTGCAGGACTTTTGATAAACCTGACCTAATATAAATAAATGATGGGGGAAATTATGAAAAAAGACCTTCAATTTTTGAATTTAATCCAAGATGGAAGCAAGCCTTTTTCTGGATGGGATTTTTCATATATATCAGATACCGAACGTGTGAAAAGTGATTTACTTCCATGGTCTTATGGGACTATGGCAAAGCAGCTAATCGGGGCTGCTGCCTCAATGTTGGATATGGGAACTGGTGGGGGAGAATATTTATCTATGCTGAGACCATTTCCTCCTACTGTTTTTGCAACAGAAGGCTATAAGCCTAATGTTCCGATTGCTCAAAAACGATTGGAGCCATTAGGAGTGAAGGTAGTAGCGATTGCGGATGACACCTACCTACCTTTTCATGATCATCAATTTGATCTGGTTTTAAACAAACATGAGTCCTATTCTCCTAAAGAAGTTAGAAGAATAATGAAAGAAAATGGGGTGTTTTTAACACAGCAAGTAGGAGGAATGGATTGTAGAGGAATCAACGTAGCATTAGGAGCACCGATCAATCGTGAATATGAAAATTGGTATCTGGCTTCAGCGCGGGAAGAGCTTGAGAAAATAGGGTTTGAAGTATTGGTTAGTAAAGAGGAGTTTCCGATACAACGTTTTTATGATATTGGCGCGCTCATTTATTACTTAAATGCCATTCCTTGGCAAGTACCTGGCTTTAATGTTTCTGTCTATGAAAAGAAATTGTATGAGGTTCATAAGTCTATTCAAACAGAAGGTTTCTTTGATGTGAAACAGCATCGTTTTATTTTAAAAGCCAGAGCCATCTAAGATTGTAAAAGGGTGATCATATGTTTGCGACACAAAGTATTAATGCAACCTGGGAGAAGTTTCATGATTTTCCTATGGAAACATTAACAAAGGTTTGGTATAACGCCAAAGGGTATGAGAAAAAGCAACGAGATGTTTCTCTTATGCGGGAACATCGAGAACAGTACGGAATAACAGGAAATTGCTTTGACCTTGCTCTTTGGCTTCTTGATGAATTTAAAAGAGACGGGGTGGAAGCATATCCAATTGGTCATGACTTAAAAACCGAAGATGCCCATGTAGCAGTAATCGCAGTCGATGAAAATGGGAATCGATTTTTCTGTGATTTAGGAGATCAATGGTTACGTCCAATATTAATTGATAAAAACAGTCCTGATTATACAAATGAGAAAGTAGAAGGCTTTTTTCCTGCGGCGAAAATACAAGTTCATGAGATTCATAACCAATTAGAAATTCTTTATCATCGATCAAATGATAAGGTTTCAACTCAGGTGTTCAATACAGAACCAGTAAATATTGATTACTTTTTAGAGGCGGCTGAGCATTGTCAAAACCTCGTTCACCCAAATCCATTAGTAGAATGTCGAATACCCTATAAATCGGAAACAGCTCATTGGGAGTTTTATAACTGGGAAAGCTTTTTAAGTACAAGTGAAGGCTTAATAAAAGAGCCTAAATTACTTGGAATAGAAGAGTGGGTAGAAAAGATTCATCAAAAAACGGGATACAATAAGCAGTTTTTGTTTGATGCCTTGAACAGGTATAAGGATATTCAGCGCAGTGGTTAATTTTTTTAAAAGTCCGTAATAATTTTATACACCACTCAAGCGCATTTCGATCAGAAATGCGTTTCGCTTTGAATGGGTCTGTATAAACAAAATGTTCAAAAAGAATATAAAAGATAGAAAGAATAATACATTCATATAGTTTTTAAAGTCTAAATAATACGTAATATTTACCCCCCAGTGTCCTTCGTTTATAGTAAAGCTAACATTTTTATTATTCAAACTATTACGATTTGTAAGCGTGTTCAATAGAGGGGGTCTATTATGTTAGCGATACTTGGCTTTTTAATGATATTTGTGTTTATGTATTTGATTATGACAGGAAGGCTATCTGCATTAATTGCATTGATTATTATTCCAGTGTTGTTTGCTGTTATTGGAGGGTTTGGGGCTGATTTGGGTCCTATGTTAATCGATGGGATTAATCAGTTGGCTCCTACTGGTGTCATGCTAATGTTTGCTATTTTATATTTTGGTATAATGATAGATGCAGGGCTATTTGATCCTGTGGTGGGCACCATTTTAAAGGCAGTGAAGGGTGACCCAATGAAAATCGTAGTGGGAACAGCAGTGCTTGCTTTAGTTGTATCCCTTGATGGTGACGGTACAACAACATATATGATCACAATTTCTGCGATGCTGCCACTTTATCAGAGATTGAAGATGAACCCGTTAATTCTACCGTGTATCGCGATTATGGGAGTTGGCGTAACGAACCTTACACCGTGGGGCGGCCCGACAGCTAGAGCTGTAAGCGCATTGAGTTTAGATATGTCTGACGTGTTTGTCCCTCTCATCCCGGCAATGGTTGGTGGGGCGCTTTGGGTTATTTTTGTTGCCTATTTATTTGGAGTAAAAGAACGAAAAAGAGTGGGCATTTTAGAACTAGAAAAACTGCCTGTTCACCAAAATTCACCATTCACTCAACATGCAGCTACATTAGAGGTACAAAAAGAAAAACGACCAAAGCTTTTATGGGTGAACTTTGCTTTAACTGCTCTCCTTTTAATTGGTCTAATTCTAGGTGTAATGCCATTACCTGCATTATTTATGATCGGTTTTGCGATTGCGATCGTGATCAACTATCCTAACCTAGATGAACAAAAAGAACGAATTAAAGCCCATGCTGGAAATGTTTTAGCAGTTGTATCTCTTGTTTTTGCAGCTGGTGCATTTACAGGTATTCTGTCAGGTACGGAAATGGTTGATGCGATGGCAAATAGTTTAGTTTCACTAATTCCAGATGCATTGGGTTCTTATCTTCCGATTATTACAGCATTAACGAGTATGCCGTTTACTTTTTTTATGTCTAACGATGCTTATTATTTTGGTATGGTCCCAATTATTGCTGAAGCGGCTACTGCTTATGGGATTAATCCAGTTGAAATTGCTAGAGCTTCTTTAGTGGGTCAGCCAGTTCACTTATTAAGTCCATTAGTAGCTTCTACTTATTTACTTGTGGGGATGTCAAAGGTCGAGTTTGGTGACTTTCAAAAATTTACGCTAAAATGGACAGTAGGAACTTCCCTTGTCATGTTAATTGTATCCATCGTCATTGGAGTCATTTCCATATAATATATAATGATATCGAGGGGGTTGGCTCAGCTTGAAGGGTCTGACCCTTTTTTCTTATAAACATGCAGGAAGTTGAGAAAAAGGTAGAAAAAGATGAAAACATATAAAAAAATTCCTTTGAAATTTAAAATACTAACTTTAATTACAGGATTAATTGTCATCATCATCCTTTTATTAGTCGGAATCTTTTCTTATGTATTGTTCGTTGATTCAAGAAATCAGGTCGAACAGCTCGCATTACAAACAGCTAAAACAATCGCCCTTATGCCAGAGCTTCATGAAGCAATTGAAGAAAATAACCTAGAGGAGAATTTTCGTCCAATTGCTGAACAAGTAAAAGATCAAAGTCATGCATTTAATATTGTGATTGAAGATCGACATCATATCATTTATTCTCATACTGATCCAAGCCAGGTAGGCACAGGAAATCACCATGATGCAAATGAGCAGGTGTTAACCTTTGGGGGATCTTACAATTTTGAGATTGTTCGTGAAAAGGGTGACGTGCTTGTTGGAAAAGTGCCGATTATTGCAAGCTATGAAGATTATAATCAAGTGATTGGAACAGTAGCTGTTGAAATTCTTGAAAAAGATCTATATGAAAACCTGTATAAGAAACTAAAGACCATTTTGTACGCTTCATTAGTTATTCTAGGCTTAGGGACTATCGGCGGGATTTATTTAACAAAAAATATTCGTAAAGATACATTGGGGTTAGAGCCACATGAAATAGCATCATTGTATAGAGAAAGAAATGCCATTTTGCTTTCGATAAAAGAAGGAATTATTGCTGTTAATAAGCAAGGCTTTATTACCATGATAAACCGTTCAGCAAAGAACATGTTGAATGTTAATGACTCGAATTACCTTAATAAACATATTAGCGAGGTCTTACCTGCACTACAAATTGAGCGGGGGCTTGATACAGGAGAAATTGTTCATCATGATGAAGTGACGATTAATGACAAAGTGTTCATTTTTAATTTTATTCCTATTTTAGAGAACGGTCATGTAATTGGAGTCGTGGCAAGCTTCACAGACAAAACCGAATTAAAGAAATTGATTGAGACTCTTTCGGAAGTACGAGCATATTCTGATGGTCTTCGAGCACAAACACATGAGTATTCAAATAAATTATATTTACTATCCGGTTTGCTCCAATTGGAAAGATACGATGAAGCACTTGACTTTATTCAAAAGGAGTCATTTGTTCACCAATATCAGACGAAAATATTATTTAATCAAATTCAAGATTCAAATGTACAAGCTATTTTATTAGGGAAGCTAGGAAAAGCATCTGAAAAGAAAATAGAGCTGACCATTGACGAGGGAAGCTATGTTGACCCTCTGCCGGAACATATTGAAATAACAGACATTATTACGATCATCGGAAATCTTATTGACAATGCCTTTGAAGCTGTTAGTTCAAATACAGAGAAAGTGGTCAATTTCTCGATTATGAGTATTGCTAATGAGATTATTATCGAGGTATCTGATAATGGATCAGGTATATCTCCTGAACAGTTTGAGAATTTGTTCAAGATAGGGTCTTCAACAAAAGGCAGTCATAGAGGTTATGGACTTTTTAATGTGATGAAAATAGTGAATTCATTAAATGGGACAGTAGAAGTTACAAATAGTAAACTTGGTGGAGCGATCTTTACTGTATTTCTCCCAAAAAGGATAGAAAAAAGAGAAGGAGACGGTCTACATGATTAAGGTGTTAATTGTAGAGGATGATTTTCGTATTGCTCAAGTACAAGAGGGGTTTCTACAAAAAATACCGGACGTTCAAGTAGTTGGTAAGGCATTGAATGCAGAGGATACAATCAATCGATTGAAAGAACAAGAAATTGATCTTATTTTACTCGATATTTATTTACCAGACCGTCTTGGTACTGATTTATTACCTTTTATCCGCGAGAATTATCCTGAAATTGATATTATTATGATTACAGCAGCAACAGAAAAAGCAATGCTTGAGACATCGATACGACAAGGAGTATTTCATTATTTACTAAAGCCTGTAACGATGGAAAAATTTATTGAAACTATTGAGAACTATAAAAAAAGAAAAGAACTGCTTCAACATCGTGAAGAGGTGGATCAATCGATTATAGATCAGTATTTTGGTACATCAGTCAACCAATCATCACTACATCAAAAAGATCTCCCTTCTGGAGTTGACCGTTTAACACTTCAAAAAGTAAAAGAGGTGTTAAGCACCCTTGATTCAGGAATTTCAATAGAGGAAATGGGAGAAAAAATGGGAGCTTCCAGAACAACCGCAAGAAGGTATTTAGAATATCTTGTTTCGGTGAATATTTGTATCGCAAAGCATGAATATGGCATTGTAGGCAGGCCTGAAAGAAAATACTATTTAAGTAAATAGATATATGAGGTCATAAGAGATGAAGTTAAAAACATTCATTGTATCCACATTTATTGTGTTGTTTCTTATCGGTTGTTCAAATAAAGAAGTGAACCATGAATTTGATGAAGAAGTAACCATCATTGCTCCTAGTTCAATTGGCGGCGGCTGGGATGTAACAGCAAGAGCGATTCAAGAGATTCTCCTGCAGGAAAACTTATTAAATGAAATAAGTGTGATCAATAAGGTAGGCGCAGGGGGAGAGCTGGGATGGAAATATATCTATCAACAACAAGATCATGTACTCGCAATGAATTCAAGTCTGATAATAACAAATCAATTATTAGGTCAAAGCAAATTAACGTTTAAAGATTTTACCCCAATTGCTACCCTAGCGAAAGAATGGGAAGTCGTGATCGTGTCAAAGGAATCTAACATTAATAATGCAAAAACATTATTATCTGAAATAAAGCAGAAGCCTCAGAAGTATAGTATAGGGATTTCACCGAGACTGGGAAATGATGACCAGCTATCATTCGTTTTAGCAAGTAAACAGTATGGTATTGAACCAAAAAAATTGAATTTCCGAGTCTATGAAAATAGTACAGAAGTTGTCAATGCACTAATAGCTAACGAAATAGAAGTAGCAACGATGTCTATTTCTGAAGCAAAAAAATATTATGATCTTGATCAAATAAAGCTGCTTGTCATTTCTTCTGATAAAAGATTAAGTGAATTACCTGATCTCCCAACATGGAAAGAAGAAGGAATCGATGTTGTTTTTCAACATTGGCGAGGCATTATGGGGCCTCCTAATATGTCAAAAGATGAAATAGAATTTTGGGATCACGTTTTTGGGAAAATGGTGAAAACGAAGACATGGGAACAAACGTTAGATCATTATATGTGGGAAGGCTTCTATAAAAATAGTGAAGAAACATACAGGTATCTTGAGGAACAAAGTAAGATGTATGAACAACTTATGGGGGTTCATTAAGACTTTTTTAGCGTGAACAAAATGAACATAATCTCTCTTATGAACATAATAAAATAATTAGTTGTATTATTTACATTGGTAAGAGAAGGAATTATGATAATCATGAAGTTTTCGACAACATTGTTTGGGAGGTATCTTTCCTCGTAGACTTTAATGATTCTTTTAAGGGAGAAATGGTAGATGTGGGTTATAACTGTTTATGCTGATGATCGTATCAAAATGTTTGAATTTGAAGATGAGAAAGAAGCAAAAGAATCAATCCAAAACATGAAGGGTCGTAAAGTTCTCTCACACGTTATCTATTTTAATGATCAGTTTATAGAAACAGCTAGTTAAATATATTAGCCATGAGGCTGACTCTTTTAAGAGATTGTAAATCCTCCTTTATTTTTATAAGGGGGGAATGCTTAACTCTTAGAGTCGGCTTTTTTTGTTCTCTATATAAAAAATAAGATAACGATAATCTCTTTGAACAAAAACCAATTTAGGTTGATTGGGGCAAAGGGTGCGAGACTCCTATAGGATCTTTCAGGATAGGTGAGACTTATACAGCCTTCTCCCTACCCGCGCCACGGAAAGCGCGAGCATCCTGTAAATTAACAAGCAACAAGGTTTGTGAAAACAGCTTTCTAGTAAGATAAGCGTTTTTTTCATAGTGGGGGTGGATTTATTTGTTCAGATTTTTAGAAACAGTTGTAATCGGAATTGTTGGGGGATTGTTATTTGAGTTGTTTCATTTTCCATTAGCATGGATGTTGGGACCGTTAACTGCTGTGTTAGCATGGAAGCTATTAACGAAACGGGAATTGAAATGGCCGGTCGGCTTTAAAAATGGCGGCCAATTTATATTAGGCTATAGTATGGGATTGTCCTTTACCATTGAAAGTGCGAGACAAATTCTGCAACAGTTTCCATCAATGGTATTAAGTACAGCATTGATGGTTTGTTTTGGGTTTATAATGGCTATGCTCGTCTCAAAATTCACAACAACTTCTTTTCCAAGTGCTGTCATGGGAACAACACCAGGCGGTTTATCACAAATGGTTGTGTTAAGTGAAGAAATAAAAGGGGCAGAACCTACAATCGTTACGTTTATGCAAACAATAAGAATGTTAACAGTCATATTTATTGTTCCAACCTTAGCGATTCATGCTTTCTCGACCACTGGAGCAGTTTCAGCTGCGCTTGAGAGTCCGGTTTCACAGGCAAATGTGGGTGTTGAAACATTACTGTTTTTGGCCGTCATTTATCTAGTAACCATTATAGCCGTACGTTATAAATGTCCAACTCCTTGGATTATTGGTCCACTTGTCTCAGCAGCAATCTTGACAGTAACAGGTATGGAGCCGCCTGTATTGCCTTCATTTCTTAGTATCATAGCCCAACTATGTTTAGGTATTTACCTGGGCTTAAGTATGAAAGTCAATATGTTAGGAGATTGGAAAAGGCTGTTACCAATTACATTAGCAACAGGTCTATCAATTGTAGGGTTTGCCTTTCTCCTTGCTTACGTGTTACATATCTTTTATCCAATGACAATGGCTACTGCCTTTTTATGTATCGCTCCAGGTGGGCTACCTGAAATGGGGGTTACAGCTCATGCTATTCAGGCAGATGTATCTTTAGTAGCAGCTTATCAGCTATTTCGGGTATTTTTTATTTTGTTTATTGTTCCGATTTTCTTAAGGGGATTTTTCGGTAAGGGTGATCATCAGGAAGTGCAGGCTGGGTGAATGAGAACCCGTAAACAAAATGAACAAAATAAATGTAATAAATTATAAACAATAAAAGTGGAAAACGGTTACATTGATCGTGTTTTGTATTACGATTTTAACTGAGGATATTAAAACGCTTCCAATCGAACCAATCTATTTCTGGCATGCTTACAAAGCTTCGCTACGTACAAGGAATTAGACGGTTGTTTTCAATATCCCCATAAATGGTAAAAGCTTTTGGAGGGTAAATATGTCTCAATTAAGCAATGCAAGTATGAATATCATCATTCGATTACATTTTCAGAAAAACATCATTACTTTTAGTGAAATAGCGAAAGTAATTGGTGAAACAGGCGGTGATATCGTAGGTATCGATGTGATCTCTACCAGTAAAGTTCAAACGGTGCGAGATATTACAATCACTGTCAAAAACCAGCAGCATGGTCAAAATGTGATGGACGCAATCAATATGTTATATGGTGTTAAGGTTATATCGGTTTCAGATAGAACATTTCTTTTACATCTTGGAGGAAAAATTGAAGTAACGCCAAAAAATCCAATTAAAAACCGTGATGATCTTTCAAGGGTTTATACGCCTGGTGTCGCCCAAGTTTGCCGGGCTATCGCAGATGAACCGCTCAAGGCTCATTCCTTAACAATTAAACGTAATACAGTTGCGGTCATTTCTGATGGTACAGCTGTACTTGGTTTAGGTGATATAGGTCCACTTGCAGCAATGCCAGTTATGGAAGGAAAAGCTATGTTATTTAAACAAATGGCAGAAGTTGACGCCTTTCCGATATGCTTGGATACAAAGGATCCCGAGGAAATCATTCAGATTGTTAAATCAATTGCACCTGCTTTCGGCGGAATAAATCTTGAGGATATCTCGTCACCAAGATGCTTTGAAATCGAAGAAAGACTAAAACGTGAATTAGATATCCCGGTTTTTCACGATGATCAGCATGGGACTGCAGTTGTATTGCTAGCGGGACTTTATAATGCACTAAAGCTTACCGGGAAAAACATTGATTCCATTAAAGTGGTCTTAAACGGAGTTGGAGCTGCGGGTACAGCTTGTGCGAAAATGCTGCTTGCTGCTGGCGTTCAACATATTATTGGTGTTGATCGGGATGGTGCCCTTCATCGAGATGAAGTGTATGATAACCCAAATTGGACAGCCTTTGCAAATATGACAAATCCATATAATGAAAAGGGCTCTCTGTCTGATGTTATGGCTGGTGCGGATGTTTTCATCGGTGTATCTGCACCTGGAGTATTAAAGGAAAGTCATATTAAATCAATGGCTAACGATCCAATTGTATTCGCATTAGCCAATCCAGTTCCGGAAATTGACCCGGACATCGCAGAACCTCTTGTTCGAGTCTTGGCCACTGGTCGATCTGACTATCCAAATCAGATTAATAATGTCTTATGTTTTCCTGGAATCTTCCGAGGCGCTTTAGACTGTCGTGCATCAGAAATTAATGAAGAAATGAAAATTGCTACGGCAAAAGCGATAGCTAGTGTCGTCACTGATGATGAATTGAGTGAGACATACATTGTCCCAAGTGTCTTTAATCAAAAAGTAGTTGAGAAAGTTCGAGAGGCTGTCGTAGAAGCAGCTTATAAATCAGGTGTTGCTAGAAAAGATTTATTTAAAGAAGAAAATGAACTAGCAAGTACTTACTGATGAATGTAATTTAGAAGATTAATATTTTAAGGATGTCCGATTTATTCGGGCATCTTTTTATTTTGCGATTTAGATGCCGATGGAAAAAATGGATATAAGAGGAGCGAGAAAAGTCCATCATAAGGGTGATGAAGACCAAAATCGATAGATGAAGAGTGAGAAAAGTCCATCATAAGGGTGATGAAGACCAAAATCGATAGATGAAGAGAGGGAAAGTCCATCATAAGGAGATGAAGACCAAAACCTATAGAAAAGGACAAGAGAAAAATCAAATACTTTTATAAACACAACCTTCGTCCCGCTTCTTTTCATGTATAATATTATTTTAACGGAATTTTTACATAGAAATAGGTGGATGAATTGAATGGAACTGCACATGCAACAATAGGAGCTGGAACCGGGTTTGCCGTTTCCCAGTCGGTTCAAGCTGACCCGACAACAACTTTATTCCTGGTAGCAATAGGTGGGGTTGTTGGATTAATTCCCGATATGGATATTGATGGGAAATTAAGTAATAGGATTACTTTTTCACATACATTGATTCGGTCTGTGGCACAATTAATAGGTTTAATGATGATTGTCTACACATTGTTTGAAGGAACGGGTCAAGAAAGATGGTTGGGGATGGGTGCTGGACTTGCCATTATTGTGATTGCTTCGAAGATCAAACAAAGGCATATGTTAACCATTACCGGTTTGGGCGTACTCGTAGGAGGAATCTCCTTACAGGAGATCTGGCTGATTTTGTTAGGTATCTATATTATTGTAGCTTCATATATCCCTCATCGAAGCTATACCCACTCATTAGTTGGAATTGGCTTTTTTGCCTTCATTGCTCATTACTTTCAAGCTTCCATCAGAGTCGATGGAGTATTTCTAACATGCATACTAGGCTATAGCAGCCACTTAATTGCTGATATGAAGGTTTTGCCGTTTAATAAACGCGGAGTAAAATTCTTTTTGCCTTTTTCTTCGAAGGAATTGTAACAAAGGGAAAAATTAAAAGTAATCCTAGGATAGTCTCAGGAGTATTAGTGACTCCCGGGACTGTCCATTTATGAAGATCATAACACAGCATCTGTGACATGATAGACATGAGTATTACTCTACAATTTCTTTAAGTGCTTTATCTAGTGCTTGCCATGGCATTAATGCACAGTTGTGTCTTGCTTTTAGATGATGAACACCCTGTAATGAGTAACTGTCACCCAAATCAATATTTGGATCTGTGAGTTCACCAGTCCGAATCAATTCTTCAAATGCGTTTCTCAAGGAAAGAATTTCTCCTAGTGTCTTATTTTGTATTAGTTCTGTCATCATCGAGGATGACGCCATACTTATACTACACCCTTCGCCAAGGAAAGCTACTTTATTGACTATGTCATGTTTAACTTCTAAATATAGAGTCATCACATCTCCACAAGTTGGGTTTTTATAATGTACTTTAAAAACATTTTCACCTAATAATTCTGTGAAGTTACGTTTTTGACGATAATGATCAAATATGATCTGTCTATAAATATGGTCTAGCTTCATAGTCAACACTCCTACTAGCTATTCCGCAATGCAATTTTTAAATTGTTGAACTAACTGCTCTTTATTTAAATTCTTACCAATGAAAACGAGCTCACTTAATCTTGCTTCATGTTGTTTCCATTTACGTTCAGGTTTTCCTGAAAACAACATATGAAGTCCTTGAAAGACAATTCGATTCTCCATTCCTTTTATATAAAGAATTCCTTTATATCGTAATAAGTCTTCACCTTTTTGGCGAACAAGAAAGCTCATCCAACGGTCTATTTTTTCTAAATCAAGCGGTTGTTCCTCACGGATTGCTACTGAAGACACATGGTCATCATGGTGATGATGATGGTGGTTATGGAGAAAATGAGGATCAATTTGAAGCTTATCATTAACGTCAAATGATTGAATACCTAGAATTTCTTTTAAATTAATTTGGCAATTTTTTGCGTAAATTCTTTTGGCTGTAGGATTCATATGTCTTAGTCTTTGTTCTAAAGTTTTTAATTCTTGTTCACTTACTAAATCAAGTTTATTTAAAATCATGACATCAGCAAATGCAATTTGTTCTTGTGCCTCATCATGTGTATCAAGGTGTTTTGTAATGTGCTTACTATCAATAACTGTGATAATGCTATCAACCTCGAATTTTTCCGAAAGCAACTCATCCATAAAAAAAGTTTGTGCAACAGGAGCGGGATCAGCAAGTCCAGTGGTTTCTATTAATACACGGTCAAATTTCACTTTTCCTTGATTCATTGAAAAAACCAATGTTCTTAAAATTCGAATTAAGTCACCGCGTACTGTACAACAAATACACCCATTGTTCATTTCTAAAATTTCCTCATCGGCATTTACAACAAGTTGATGATCTATCCCAACTTCACCGTATTCATTCACAATGACAGCAATTTTTTGCTGATGCTTTTCCGTCAGAATTTGATTTAAGAGGGTTGTTTTCCCAGCGCCTAAATAACCAGTTAAAATAGTGACAGGAATTTTTGCAGGATGAAGTAGCGTCATTTTTTAAGCCCCTTTATAATAATTTTGATACTTTCCTTACTTTTTCGCGATCTTTTGCTATACCAGTCACAACACCTTGTGAACGCTCAAATCCCTGGCCATTATAGGAATGACTAATTTTCCCTGTGTAATCCTTGTTGTCAAGGAGGGAGTTAATAAAACGAGGAACATCTTCAGGCTGTAAATCCTTATACCAATTCCCTTCGGGGTAGTTAATCACAACACACTTATCATGGCATCGTCCATTACATCTAGTTCGAGTCGTGTGAATAATATCGTCTAAATTTCTTTTAGAAATTTCCTTTCGTAACTCCTGTGTTAACTCTTCAGCTCCAACACGATTGCAGCTGCTTCCATTGCAGATGAGAACATGATGAATCGTATTACTTAAATTCCAGGTAGCCATTTAAATATCACTCCAATAATAGTAATCATTACGATTTGAGGGATAGACTGAATCTTTAATAATTGAAGAATACTCTTCACCAGCTCGACTTTTTGATACCAGGAAGCTGCCCTTTATGAGCTAATTCTCGGAAAGCAATTCTGGACATTTTAAACTTACGAAGATACCCTCTAGGTCTTCCGGTTATTTCACATCGATTATGTAATCGAGTAGGGGAAGAATCTCTTGGTAACTTTTTTAGGGCTTCATAGTCTCCCTTAGCTTTGAGTTCCTTTCTAATTTCTGCATACTTTGAAACCATTTCTTGACGTTTTCTTTCTTTCGCAATTTTTGACTTTTTAGCCATTGATTAAACCTCGCTTTTATTCTAATAATAAATCGTAACAGTTACGATTTGTGATTTATTTTAATCTTTTTTTAAAAGAAATGCAAATACAAAACTGTTTCAAAGGTAGTCCTACGAATTTTTTGTACGAAATAACTTCTATTTCAATGAAGGATTTTTTCCATATGAACCGAATAGAATATTGTCAAAATGACTGTATAAATAACGGTAAAAATCCATGAAGAAAGCAATCATAAATCTTAAAGAAGAGGAGACGATCTTTTGGAACAGTGGGATTTGTATGACAAGAACAGAAAGAAGACAAATAGGACTCATATTCGTGGAAATCCATTACCCGAAGGCGGCTATCATATAGTGGTTCATGTTTGGATTCAAAATAGTAAGGGTGAGATTCTTTTGACAAAGCGTCATCCAAATAAGACGTATCCGAATCTCTGGGAATGCACGGGGGGATCTATTTTAGCAGGAGAAGAGAGTCTTGAAGGTGCTTTACGTGAAGTAGAGGAAGAAATAGGAATAACCTTGGATGAGTCTAATGGCCATCTAGTGAAAAGTAAACGACGTGAAAGTAACTTCTGCGATATTTGGGTGTTTAACCAAAGTTTTGAACTCTCAGAAACAATGTTACAACAAGATGAAGTAAGTGATATAAAGTGGGTAACGAGAACTGAATTAGATCAAATCGATCATTCTAAAAAATTAGTCCCAACTCTTAGTTATTATAAGGAACTTTTTTAAAAGGAATTGAAAGTGGGGGAGCAAATGATCATCAGAAAAGCAGAAATGGGTGATGTATCACAAATAGTGTCGTTAATGGAGCAACTTGGCTATCCAACAACAATAGATCATATGGCAAATAGGTTTCATACAATCTCAACAAATTCTAATTATCATACATTAGTAGCTGAATATAATGGAAAAGTAGTTGGAATGGCAGGGTTATGTACTAGTTTGTTTTATGAATATGACGGTTGCTATGTTCGTATTGTCGCTTTTGTTGTAGATATTCACTATCGAAGAAAGGGAGTAGGTAAAAGCTTAATACAAGAGGCTGAAAAATGGGCGATTGAACAAGGTGCTACTGCTATCGGATTAAACAGCGGTAATCGTGAAGAGAGAAAAGGTGCACATCAGTTTTATTTGGAGATGGGTTATAAGGAAAAAAGTATTGGATTCTCAAAAGGTCTAGTTTAACTAAGTTATTTCAACCAGGTTCACTAATAAATAGCCCAATCTCTCAGTAGTAAAAATAGAGACAGGGCTGCGTATGTTTCACTTTCTTTATGCTAAGGGATCCTATTACACCCTAACACTTTGTTTCCTTACAGGAATATAGATGTCGATTTCTTTGTTCACTGAACCCCAGCATCTTTCATCATAAAGTTCGAATTCTACATCTCCATCATGTTCATAACCCGATTGAGGGAACCATTCTGTAAAAATATAATTCCAAGTGGACTGAATAGAAGAGGTAAACGATTCTTCATTAGACTTTGGCGTTGTAAACACCGCATATGCAAGCTCTGGGAAACTTTTGTACACCATTCCTTCAGGTGCTTGTTCTCCCTTATTTACTTCCATTCCAATGATATAAACAAACTCGCCTGTTTCAGGGTTAAAGTCAGTACAAATACCGAGTTCCACATTTTTGTGAATAGGATTTGGGATTCTCGAGCCCAATCTATTTAGCATGTAATGCTGCCAAAATTGAGGAATGTCTTTATTGTTCTGATTGTTTTCATTCTTCGTTTTTAGTTCGTATCCAATGATGTGAAACGCAGGCTTCGTGACTATTTTTGGTTCCATCATATGTCCTCCTGATTTATGGTGTAGGTAGGCTTTCCCTCGCAAGGGTCCGGATATACTCTTTGCATTTCGGTACTGCTTTGGTGAAACACCATAGACCTTCTTAAACGCTCTATTAAATGATTCTTGGTATTGAAAACCAACATCCATTGCAATGATCATCACTTTTTCATCTGTATAAAATAAACGTTCTGCTGCATAAGTTAGCCTTCTTTTTCTTACATAATCCATCACAGATTCTCCGACCATCGCCTGGAAAACACGATGATAATGAAAAGGAGAAAAGCAAGCAATCTTTGCTAATTTCTCCAGCGTCATTTGTTCGTGAAGGTTATCCTCAATATAATCAAGCGTTCGCTGAATACATACAACATAATCCATTTCCTTCACCTACCTTACATCTACTATAGCAGCTTATAAGTCCTTATATCTTAACATTTTTTGCTATATTCATTTTAATCTTAAATAAAAAATATCCCATATAAATCCTATTTTCTCCATTAAATCAATTGACACTTTAGATAATTCATTTTATTGTTAATATGTCAACTTAATAATCAAATAGGTTAACATATTGATAAATCTAGGTACTATAAGAATTCATAGTTTTTAATAAAACTTAGGAGAAGACAAACATGGAACAGATAGGATTATATAGTGTAAGAATGAGAGCCTCAGAGAATGAATCAAATGAAAAAGGTGTAAAGCATATTTCTGGTGGTGAATTGCTCTCTTCCTATAATGATTTAAGGAAATCAGTGAATACCTTACTAGTAAAAGCATTAAATCATTCAAGAGGAAAACCAGATTTTTTTCAAATTCAATGTGAAATTGTAAATAAGCCTATTAAGCTAGTGGAACCCCTAAGAGTTCAAACAAATGAAGTGATCACAGTTGAAGAAGGACAAGAGCTTGCTAGATATCTGCTTGAAAAAGCTGGTGTCCCTAAAGACGTAATTGAAAAAGCTTATAAGCAAATTCCTGAATATGCAGTAAGAGGAGCTATTCTCATTGATATTCATTCGGGGGAGCGCGTAGATGGGAGAATAGATAAAGGTGTTCGTGTTTCTAGAATGGATTGGCAATCGAGAAATTTTGAAGAGTGGACTAAATCAAAAGGCTATTCTACTAACCCTAGATTAAAGGATGCACTTGTACTTGCAACTAAAGTGGCTAGTCATAAAGCAACCGTTGCTGAATTATGTTGGTCAGATGACCCAGATTACACGATTGGATATGTAGCTAGTAAAAATGAAGGCTATCAACGTATTACACAACTTAAACACTATGGTAATGAGAGAGGTTGCCGTATCTTTTTTATCGATACGTCTGATATCAATACATATATGTCTTATTTAGAAGAACAACCAATTTTAGTTCACTGGGAGGAAGGAACATGACGCATGAATTGATTGAAAAAAGTAAAAAACATTTATGGTTACCCTTTACACAAATGAAGGATTATGATGAAAATCCTCTAATTATTGCAAGTGGCGAAGGGATAAAAGTAAAGGATATTAATGGAAAGGAGTATTTTGATGGATTTTCGTCTGTTTGGCTTAATGTACATGGCCATAGAAAAAAGGAATTAGATCATGCGATCAAAAAACAACTCGATAAAATCGCCCACTCAACATTATTAGGCATGACAAATATTCCAGCTACAGAGCTTGCAGAAAAACTAATAAAAATAACTCCAGAAAACTTAACAAGGGTTTTTTACTCCGATAGTGGTGCGGAAGCGATGGAAATTGCATTAAAAATGGCATTTCAATATTGGAAGAATATAGGGATGCCAGAAAAACAAAAGTTCATCTCCATGCAAAATGGCTATCATGGAGATACGATCGGGGCGGTTAGTGTCGGTTCAATTGAGCTTTTCCATCAAGTCTATGGACCACTTATGTTTGAAAGCTATAAAGCTTCCATTCCATATGTGTACCGATCAGAAAGTGGAGATCCAGAAATTTGTAGGGATGACTGTCTTAAACAGTTAGAAATGCTACTGATAGAACAGCACGAATCAATTGCAGCATTATCCATCGAATCCATGGTTCAAGGAGCTGGGGGAATGATTGTTATGCCTGAAGGCTTTTTGTCTGGTGTTCGAGAGCTATGTACAAAATATGATGTACTTATGATTGTTGATGAAGTAGCAACTGGCTTTGGGCGAACTGGAAAAATGTTTGCTTGTGAATATGAAGACATTCAACCTGATTTAATGGCTGCTGGAAAAGGAATTACAGGCGGGTATTTACCTATAGCTGTAACTTTTGCGACAGAGGAAATCTATCAAGCTTTTTATGATGATTACAATAGACTAAAAACCTTTTTCCATGGCCACTCCTATACTGGGAACCAACTAGGTTGTGCGGTTGCACTTGAAAATTTACATTTGTTTGAGCAAGATCAAATTGTTGCACAGGTAAGTGAAAATGCCGAACAATTACATGAATTATTACAAGAATTAAAAGATATGCCTCATGTAGGAGATATCAGACAATTAGGCTTTATGTGTGGGATTGAGCTTGTAAAGTCTAAGGAAACAAAAGAAAGTTTTCCAACAAAAGCAAGAATGGGCTATCAAGTTACGTTAAAAATGAGAGAACTAGGGATGCTGACAAGACCAACAGGTGATGTCATTGTTTTTATGCCTCCACTTGTAAGTACGAAGGAAGAGCTTAAAGCGATGGTTAATATTATGAAACAAGCGATTCAAGAGGTTACTTGTAGTGGGGATTGATCAATGGTTAAGTGAAAGGATAGAAGAGACGAAACAGGTTGGCTTGTATCGAAAGTTAAGGACAATGAGCACTGCATCCCAGCCGCAAATGTTAGTTAATGGGACACAACAGATTGTTTTTTCATCAAACAACTATTTAAGCTTAGCGAACAATCCGATTTTAATAGAAGAGGCCGTAAAAACGGTAAAGGAATTTGGGATAGGAAGCAGCGGGTCTAGGTTAACAACTGGAAACACCGAATGGCATGAAAAGCTAGAGCGAAGAATTGCCATTTTCAAAAGGATGGAGGCTGCTCTTTTGTTCTCAAGCGGCTATTTAGCTAATGTTGGTGTTCTCTCATCCCTTCCGGAAAAAGGAGATGTGCTGTTAAGTGATCAACTTAATCATGCGAGTATCATCGACGGTTGCAGATTATCGAAAGCTGAAACTGTCATATATCAGCATACTGACATGAAAGATCTTGAGGAAAAATTAAAAGAGACACAAATACATACTCGTAGATTTATTGTCACAGATGGTGTTTTTAGTATGGATGGAACGATTGCTCCATTAGACCAAATTATGAAACTAGCTAAACGATATGATGCCTATGTCATTGTAGATGATGCACATGCTACAGGGGTTTTAGGAGAAAGAGGAAGTGGAACAAGTGAATTTTTTGGTGTTTCTCCAGATGTAGTCATTGGGACTTTAAGTAAGGCAGTGGGAGTTGAAGGAGGATTTGTAACAGGTTCTAAAGTGTTGATAGAATTCTTGTTAAATCATGCTAGAACGTTTATTTTTCAAACCTCTATCCCTCCGGTAAGCTGTGCCGCCGCCTGTGCCGCAATAGATATTATTGTGAAGAGTCAGAAAAAAAGGGAAAGCTTACTCAGAAAGATAAAAATAATAAAAAACTCTCTAGAAGAAATGGGTTTCATAGTCTATGGACAAAATACGCCAATCATCCCAGTGATTATTGGTGATCCAGAAATGTCGGTTAGATTTTCAAACAAGCTTCAAGAAAATGGTATCTATGCACCTGCGATCAGGCCACCAACTGTTCCAAAAGAAGAGAGCCGTATCAGACTGACTGTTACTGCTGATCATAATGATTTACAGGTTGAGTACATGCTTGCTGCATTCGCAGAAATTGGAAGGGAGTTGGAATTAATTAAATGAAGGGATTCTTTGTAACAGGAACAGACACAGGTGTAGGAAAAACATTTATAACAAGTGGAATTGCAGCTGTACTTAAAGAAAAACAAATGGATATTGGTGTATATAAACCGCTGTTAAGCGGAATTTCACGTGAACACCCAGAAAGCGATACGAGTTTGCTTTTGGAAGCTTCACAAACTTCCCTAACCTACGAAGACATTACACCATTTGAATTTAAAGAACCTCTTGCTCCTTATGTTGCAGGAAAGCTAGAGAGAAAATCTATTTATCTTAAAGACGTATTGAATCACTGGGATGGAATTAAAGAGAGACATCAATATTTTCTTGTTGAAGGTGCAGGAGGAATTTCTGTTCCGCTTGGCCCGGATTTTTTAGTAAGTGATTTAATCATAGCTTTGAACCTTCCTATAATTATTATCGCAAGGCCAAACTTAGGTACAATCAATCAAACATTTCTAACAGTGAAATATGCCCGAAGTTTAGGAATTGAAATAGCAGGAATTATTATAAATGGAAAAAATAAAGGCTTTGATTTAGCAGAAAAGACCAATCCTGACGTGATTGAAAAGCAATGCGGAGTACCAATTTTAGGAGTTACACCGAAGCTTGAGAACAGGAATAAAGAAGCCATTAAAAAAATGGTAAAAGAACATATCAATGTACCAAACCTTATCAATTTAATGGGGGGATAAAATAAATCAATTGCTGAAATTGAAAATAAACCGGCGGCAATATGAGTGTAGAGAAAATAAAGCGATTATAGTTACAAGAAAATATCGATAAAAAAGAGATTCGGAGGAACGTATCTCTTCTTTGGTATACAACAAATTAAGATTAGGAGGTAGAGCATGAAGAGTCTAAATGCTGAGCATTCTATATATGAAATAATAAAAAACCCCTATCCTTTTTATGAGGAAATTCGATCGACTCACCCGGTTTATAAAGGGAGTTTGCTAAAATATCCTGGCTGGTACGTAACTGGATATCAGGAAGCATTAATTATTCTTAAAGATAATCGTTTCCAAACTCGCATTCCACTTCCAGAGACAACAAAAAAGTACGAAGCTTTAAAAAAAATCCAAAGCGATATGCTACTTTTTAAAAATCCACCCGATCATGCTAGGTTACGTATGCTAGTTAGCCGCCAATTCACACCTTCAGCCATTGAAAAATATCGCCCATTTATTGAAAATCTTGCTCTAGATTTATTTAATAATGTAAAGAGTCAAAAAAATGTGGAGATAATTTCTGATTTTGCGTTTCCTTTCGCTAGTCTTGTTATTGCGAAAATAATAGGGATTCCAGAAGAGAATAAGACTATTTTTCGCAAATGGGCCCTAAGTTTAATCCAGTCGATCGATCTTACCCGTTCAAGACATTCAATTGCTGAGGGAACCAAAACAACATTGGAGATGTTATCCTTTTTTAAAGATCTGATTAAAAAAAGAAGGCAATCTCCTCAGGATGACCTCATTAGTGAATTATTACATCAAGAAAAAGATAGAAAAGTAACGGAAGAAGAGCTTTTAGCCATTTCTGTACTACTTGTGATTGCTGGACATGAAACAACCGTCAATTTAATAAGTAATTCACTTTATTGTTTTTTAACTAACCCGAAAGAATACGATAAATTGATTGAAAATCCTTTACTAATTGATTCAGCAATAGAAGAATGCTTACGATATGAAAGTCCTACTCAAGTAATTGCTAGATTAGCATCAGAGGATGTTGAACTTAAAAACATTCAGATTAAAAAAGGTGATCATGTGTATGTTCTTATTGGAGCAGCTAATAGAGATTCAAACCAATTCTCTAATGGAAATAACTTTGATATTACTAGAAATCCAAATCACCACCTTGCTTTTGGATCGGGTATCCATTTCTGCTTGGGTTCTGCTTTAGCTAGGTTAGAAGCTCAAATTGCCCTACGAACCATATTACTAAACTCAGTAAATACACCACTAGAGGTTAAAGAGGTAAAATGGAGAAAACTTATAGGCTTTAGAGCTATGAATGAAATGTATGTACTTTTCGATGAAAAATAAAATAAAGGACAGCCCCGCACCACATATAAGTGGTACCAGAACTGTCCCTATCCTTTGCTCATTGCAGAAAGCATCGAAAGTGCCTCCTGCTGTTATCAAACTAAAGATGATTTTAATAGAAAGGGGAAGCGAATCTCTTCCCTTACTGTTAACCTTATTTCTCTTTCTCAATTTCAGCCTTGTGATATTCAGGACTGCTGCAGCAGTTCATTATGCCGCTTTATCCCAACCTGAAACATCCTCATCAAGCTGAAGATTATTCGCTCGAGCCTTTTTAGCGGCACGGAAGAATAGAACAAGCAGGAGAGCTGTTCCAATCACACCGCCATACCAGGATACATCCATTGATAGGCGGAAGCCGATTTGGGCATTAAGGATATAGGTAATAACCATGACGAGCATGAACGATCCAGGGATAAGTGAAACCCAGTAATTTTTCTTCGCAATATATAAATACATAGCACCGACAAATAATGCGATAACCGCTGTTGCTTGGTTGGCCCAGCTGAAGTATCTCCATAAAATATTAAAGTCGATCTGAGTTAACACAATTGAGATAACAAATAACGGTATCGCAATCCATAAACGGCTAGACAATTTCTTTTGTGCAATGTTCAGGTATTCAGCGATAATCATACGTGCACTTCGGAAAGCAGTATCACCAGATGTAATCGGTAAAACCACAACGCCAAGCACGGCAAGAGTACCACCGATTGCGCCAAGCATCAATGTTGAAACTTCACTTACAACTGCACCAGGACCACCTGCTGCAAGTACTTCATTTAGACCATTATATCCGTCAAATAAGCTCATAGATGCTGCTGCCCAAATCATCGCAATGATACCTTCAGCAATCATCATACCATAGAAAATTTTACGACCTTGTTTTTCGTTTTGCGTTGTACGCGAAATGATTGGTGTTTGTGTAGCATGAAAGCCTGAAAGAGCACCACATGTGATCGTGAAAAAGATCAATGGGAAAATTGGCGCGTTATCAGGATGGAAATTTTGGAAAGAAAGCTCAGGAATTGGTGCTCCTGTTACAACTAAACCAATGCCTACGCCAAGTGCACTGATAACGAGCAATGCTCCAAAGTATGGATATAAACGACCGATAATTTTATCAACCGGTAATAGAGTAGCTAAAATATAATAAAGGAAAATAGCTCCAATGATCACGCCTAATGCGATTTTGCCATCCATTAAAACATGTAAAAGACTTGCCGGTGTTGAGACAAACACTGTTCCCACTAATAGTAGAAGCAGAATTGCGAATGCGTTTACAACGTGTCTCATGACTTTGCCAAGAAACTTACTTGCAAGTTCAGGTAAGTGAGCTCCGCGGTTACGGATTGAGATCATTCCTGTTAAATAGTCATGGACAGCCCCGGCAAAAATACAGCCGACAACGATCCAGATGAAGGCAGCTGGTCCATAAAGCGCTCCCATAATTGGGCCGAAAATAGGTCCTGTACCCGCGATATTTAACAATTGAATAAGTGAATTCCTCGATGTGCTCATTGGCACATAGTCAACGGAATCGTTGTTCACATATGCAGGGGTGGCACGATTTTCTTTTACCCCAAACATTTTTTCAATAAATTTTCCGTACGTGAAGTACCCTATAATTAAAAGAGCAATACCTCCTAAAAACGTATACATGATTACTCCCCCTGTTCTTCATAAATAAATGAATGCGTTTACATGAATTATAATGCAATAACAGTTTAAAAGGGGGAGTTTGAGATTAAAAGGTCAAAAACGGAGACTATCATGTTAAAAATCGTGATTAAGATGCAAGTAAGGGCTAAATTTCCAAGTGCGTTCTTAGTGATTTTACATAATTTCGGCTAACTGCCAACATTTCATCTCTGCCTTCGATTTGCAGCTGATAAGCACCATTGAACCATGGAGTTAGTTTCGAAACATATGATAAGTTCACAAGATAGCTTTTATGTATTCGGAAAAAATCAAACGCACTAAGTTTGCTTTCCAGCTCCTTAAGAGGTGTTTTTGTTTCAAATTCTCCTGTTTTTGTGATTAGCTTGGTTACTTTTTCGTCCCTGTAAATGTACAGGATGTCCGCAGGTTCGAGATAAAAGATCTCGCCTTCTGCTTCAACAGGAAGTTTTCCGGAACGTTTACCTATTTCACTTTCATCGTTACTTGCAAATTTTTTTTCAATCCGCTGAATTGTTTCATGCAACTGATCTTCGTCATACGGTTTTAATAAATAATCAATCGCATCATAACGGAATGCCTCTGCTGCAAATTGCGGATACGCTGTCGCGAAGACAATAAGCGGGACTTTTTTTAGTTCCATTAGTGCTTTTGCTGCTGCCATTCCATTCATTTTTGGCATCTCTACATCTAAAAAAACAACATCAGGCTGAAGCTGAAGAGATTTCATGACTGCAGCTTCGCCGGATTCTGCTTCACCAACAATGTTGATTGCTGGAAAGTTCTGTAACAAATACTTTAGCTCATCGCGACTATATAATTCATCATCGACAATTAATGTTTTAATAGATGATTTCATTTGCTTTTTCCTCCACTTCCACTTCATACGGGATTGAAAAGGCAATTTCTGTGCCTTTACCAGGTTCGCTTACGATTTTTAGCGCCGCTTCCTCTCCAAACATCATTGTCAGCCTGCGATTCACATTATAAATGGCGAGACCGCTTCCTTTCTCAGATTGAATCGGAGTTTGGGAAATTTGATTGGCGATTTCTTTACTCATTCCTTTTCCATTGTCTTTCACACTTATATTAGTAACGTTCTTGTTCTTTCTTATTGTAATGTTCAGTAAACAGTTTTCCTCTTTATCCTTGAAGCCATGTTTCATTGCATTTTCAACAAGTGGCTGCAGCGTAAGCGGGGGGATGCTTTGAAAAAGTGCTCCTTCATCTATATCATAGAAAACTTCTAAGCGATCAACAAACCTTGCTTCTTCAATTGCTAAGTACGCTTTTACATGACGTAATTCCTGCTCCAGCATAATCTTATTATGTGTTGTGACAGTCAGGTTTTGCCGTAAAAAATGGGACAAAGAAACTAGCAGCTTACGTGCTTTTGCCGGATCGATGCGTACAAGTGAAACAATTGTATTAAGCGTATTAAATAGAAAGTGCGGACTGATCTGTGCCTGAAGCGCCCTTATCTCTGTTTCCTTTGCAAGCTGATACGCTTTATCCGCTTCAGAGATTTCAAGCTGATTGCTGATCATCGAACTAAGCCCGGTAATTAACTCCATCACAACATTCGTGATTTCTTTTTCGGAGCGAAAATAAAATTTTAATGCGCCAATCGGTTTTCCGCGCAGCTTTAAAGGAGCTATCACTGCTGCACCGAGGGGGCATCCTTCAACGCGACAATGAATCGAGCGTTGATTCGCCACAACGATCTTGCCCTGTTTGATGGCATCCATCGTAATCTTCGTCTGTATGGGGCTTTCCGCACGGTGATGATCATATCCAAGACCAACATGGGCAAGAATTTCTGACGTATTCGTAATCGCAACGGCACTGGATTTGATTTCATTATGGATAATGTGACAAACCGCACCAGCAGAATCAGTAGTAAGACCGTTGCGCAGATAGGCAAGCGTCTGGTCGGCAATTCGCAGAGTTTTCTGGGCCTGCATAGCACCGGCCTTTTCTTCTTCAGTAAATACACTTTTAATAATCAATAGAAAAATCGCAGATCCGACTCCGTTCGCAAAAATCATGGGAATGCCGATCATTTCCACTAATGCCACAGCCTGCTCAAAAGGGCGTGAAATGAGCAATATGACGATCATTTGCAGTGTCTCAGCTAATGCTCCAATCAAAAAAGCAGAACGTAACTTTACATGTTTGTTTTTTTTATGGAAGAATCCAGCGATTACCCCCGCAAGAATGGTAGCAAGCCCACAGGAAATCCCTGTAAATCCTCCTAAAGTTAACCGATGAAGCCCCGCTATTAAACCGGCGCCAATCCCAACTTTATATCCGCCGAGAAGCCCAGCCAATACGACACCAATCACCCGTGAATTGGCAATCGCTTCATCAGCAGCAAGATCGGAAGGCAGACGATTAAATTGGAGGGTTTCTGTACTAAGACTCAATCCTGAATATGTACCAATAATGCCGAAAAAGCCAAAAAAGATCATCGCCGTCACATGCTGTTTGTGATTGAGCTGATCGTGATAAATCATTTCACGGAAGAATTTGAATCGCGTTAAGATGAAGGCAATCATGACAATAATGCCAAGACGTTCGACCATTGTAAGTAGTAATTCAAACATGTGAATAACCCCTTTTTAAGATGGAGATTGTCCCCAATAGCTAATTTCCCTTGTAGAGGACTTTTATCCATCGAGGTTGGAAAAATTATCGGTTCGTATTAAAAATAAATCTAGTTACCGTATTATATTCCCTTTTAATTTACCAAAACTTAGACAGGGATTCCACATATCATCAATAGATAAAGATAACGAGCTGTTTTCCCTATGCGATTATGAGGTAAACAATATTAAGGGTATAAATGAGTTTGGTATACGCCGATAAATTGCCCAAATTCAACTTAGTTGTACACTGCTTATTTAGTAAAATGCATACAAAAAGATTGCTCTAGACCCACCCATTTTCACTTTGCTATGATATTCAATGCAAATGATAGCAGGAGGACATGTGATGTGGAAGAACAAAAATATAGTGATCTTAAATTAGGAGAACGTGGAGCAATTATAAGTATCGTTGCATATATTTGTCTTTCTATTTTAAAATTGGCAATTGGGTATATAAGTGATTCAGCTGCATTAAGAGCAGATGGTTTAAATAACACAACAGATATTATTGCTTCTATTGCTGTACTGATCGGGCTTAAGCTTTCGCAAAGACCAGCCGATGAAAACCATACATACGGTCACTGGAAAAGTGAAACAATCGCTTCAATGGTTGCTTCTTTTATTATGGCAGCTGTTGGACTTCAGGTTTTAATTGATGCATTCCTAGGGTTGTTGCAAGGAAGAGATGCATCACCTGATGTACTGGCAGCATATACTGGTATTTTTTCAGCAATTGTTATGTATTTTGTATATCTGTATAACAAAAAATTAGCGATGAAAATTAATAGTAAGGCTGTTATGGCAGCTGCAAAGGATAATATTTCTGATGCATGGGTAAGTATGGGTACTGCCATAGGAATTTTTGGGTCTCAATTTAACATGCCATGGATTGATACAGTTACGGCAATTGTTGTGGGAATTTTAATTTGTAAAACAGCATTTGATATTTTTATGCAAGCATCACATGAATTATCAGATGGATTTGATGAGAAAAAATTGCAGATTTATCATCAACAAATTAGAAAGGTTAATGGTGTGAAAGGGATTAAGCAAATTAAAGGAAGAAGCTATGGTAACAATGAAGTATTAGATGTTGTCATACTAGTTAATTCTAAACTTGATATAACTGAAGCCCATGATATAGCAACTCAAGTGGAAAAAGTAATGAAAACTGATCACGGGGTTTATGATGTTCATGTTCACGTTGAACCAAATTAAAATGCCCACGTCAAGTTTAATATAACATTTATATTTAAATCAAAAGGCATCAAACCCCAACTGGTTATGATGCCTTTTTCCTTTAACTATTTATTTTGACGGAAGCTTTCTTTTCCTTGAGCGGTTTTATTTTTAATTGACCAATCCCAAGTTCCTTCGCTTCCTTATTTAAGGACTTAAGCAAGCTTCCTGCCATCAACGCAATGACAACTGAGAACGGTAAAGCCGCGATAATCATTGTATTTTGTAATGCCTGCAATCCACCAGAATAAAGAAGTACTAATGCGGTAATCGCTAGAAGTACACCCCAAATTACTTTTATGCCGGTGCTAGGATTTTGTGAACCATTTGTTGTCATCATCCCTAAAACAAAGGTACCTGAATCAGCAGATGTGACAAAGAACGTTACAATTATTACGATGGCAAGAATGGATACAACTGCTGGCAAAGGATAATTAGCTAATAAAGCGAATAATGAAACCTCAGTCGCCAATGAGGAAATAGTTGTTCCTGCTCTTTCCGTTAAAATTGCTGCACTACCAAAGGTTGAGAACCAAATAAAGCTAATCAATGATGGGATAAGTAATACACAAACAACAAATTCCCGGATTGATCGTCCTTTTGATACTCGAGCAATAAAGATTCCAACGAATGGTGACCAAGCGATCCACCAAGCCCAATAGAAAATGGTCCATCCGTTAATCCAACTACGGTCTTCAGGATTTACAGGGGCAATACGGAAACTCATATTGATAAAGTTTTGAATATAAGTACCAATTGTGTCTGTAAACATATTAAGGGTAAATAATGTTGAGCCGAAAATAAACACGAATAAGAAAAGGATAAATGTTAAGCCCATATTTAAGTTACTAAGAATTTTGATTCCTTTACTTAGTCCTGTTAATGCCGACATCATGAATAAAATGGTAAGACCAAGAATAATAAAGAACTGTGTAGAAATACTCGTAGGTACATCATATAAATAGGAAAGTCCACCATTTATTTGTACTGCACCAAATCCAAGTGTTGTCGCAACCCCAATAACAGTAGAGATAACGGCTATCGTATCGATGATTTTACCAATTACGCCATCAGCATACTTTCCAATTAACGGGCGTAAAGTTTTACTGATTAAGCCAGTTTCTCCTTTTCTGAAGGTTGCATAAGCGATTGCTAATGCGACAATGCCATAAATAGCCCAAGCATGAATACCCCAATGGAAAAACGTAAATCTCATCGCATCTTTAATCCCTTGATCAGTTCCTACTTCTCCTGTTGGCGAACTAAGTGCATAATGACTTAATGGTTCAGCAGTACCATAGAAAATTAACCCAATTCCAATTCCTGCACTAAATAGCATAGCAAGCCAGGTTGGACGTGAAAACTCAGGTTTTTCATCTTGCTTTCCAAGCTTTATGCGGCCTACTGGACTGACTAGTAAATACAAACATACCCCAACGAAAATGGTTACGATAATTAAATAATACCAACCAAATGAATCTGTTAAAAATGCTTGCAGATTTCCTGTAGCAGTTTCTAATGTTGAAGGCATTGTTACACCTATCAAAACAAGAACTGCCATAATGGCTAATGAAATGTAAAAAACAATTGATGCATTTTTCATATGAAAATAAAAAACTCCTATCTATTATATTCTTGCAAAATAGCTTTATTTCATTTTGTAAATTAGATAAAATTAAATTCACTTAAAATAAAGCTGTCCTTACCTATGCAACTGGAAAATCAACTTAAAATCCTAGAACATAGGAATGGATACATATTTTTTGCAGGCTAAATTTAATATGTGTTTTTGTGATTCGTGGACAGTCTGCTACGATGAGTGCGCAAGAGTTAAGTAAGAGGTATAACTTAATTATATCGTAATAAAAACTATATTCATAATCCCATATTCATAGATTAGGACATGTCTAGTAGGAGGATAACTTCTATCAGTAACTTAAGTGCTGGTATCCTCACTTATCCTCTATTATCCGACAGATTCTTTCAATATCCTTCATATTATCCATTATTTTTTCCGTTTTTATCCAAGTGCGACAAGTTAATTAAATCCTTATTTATTTTTTTATTCAATAGTTATCCCTATTGTTACCGATTTTTTGGGTTGAATTTTCGGTATTTGTGCAAAGGGGAGAATTTATTTTTGAATGGGGGCAAATTTATTAGAGTTGGACTTGGTTTATTCTTGGTTTAGTAAATGATGTGATTATCCTCAAATTTAGAACAAAAATATAGAAAGCAAAAGGGGAAAAAATCAGAAGTAATACTTATAATTGACTAAATTTCTATTGACAAGGATAGACAATCTCATTACTATTGAAAATGATTATCAATATTAATTGGGAGGAATTATTTTGTTTAATAAAATAAATAGTCGCAATGTTTTGAAAACATTAGCGTTAATTTTGATAGTATCATCAGTTTTGCTTGGTTGTGCAAATACAAGTGATGATGTCTCATCGTCAAAGGGAACAAATGACAACATGCTTACGTTCGCTTGGGCTAGGGATATAGGTGAGATGAATCCGCATGTTTATAATCCATCACAGTTATTTGCACAATCGATGGTATATGAACCATTAGTGAGCTACCAAGAAGGTGGAGAGCTAAAACCGCATCTAGCTGAGTCGTGGGACATTTCTAAAGATGGTAAGGAATACACATTTCATCTGCGCGAAAACGTGAAGTTTTCTGATGGAACAAGCTTTAATGCAGAAATTGTAAAGAAGAATTTTGATACCATTTTAAACCATATTGATATACATAGCTGGTTAGGATTCCTATCAAAAATAGATCATACGGAAGTGATCGACGAGTATACGTTTAAACTAACATTAACTGAACCATACTATCCTGCAATTCAGGAATTGGCTGTTGTACGACCAGTTCGTTTCTTAGGAGAGTCAGGGTTTCCGGAAAATGGTGATACGTCAAAGGGTGTCGTTGAACCAGTTGGTACGGGTCCATGGGTGCTGGACGAGTATAAAGTGGACGAATTTGCTATTTTCAAACGTAATGAAAATTATTGGGGGGAGCTACCAAAAGAAGAAAAAATCAAGGTGAAAATTATTCCAGATGCAGAAACGAGGGTACTTGCTTTTGAAAAAGGAGAGATAGACCTTATTTATGGAGAAGGTAACATCAGTTTAGATGCATTTAAACAGTTAGAATCTACCGGAAACTATGAAACTAGCATTTCGGAGCCGGTTGCAACGAGACAGCTTGTCATTAATTCGAAGAAAGAACAGCTTTCCGATGAAAGAGTACGCCAGGCATTACATTATGCTTTTAATAAGGAAGCACTAGTTGAGGGAATTACATCGGGTTATGAAGAAAAAGCAGACTATATTTTACCGGCAAATTTTCCTTACACAAAAGACATTGATGCTAAGGTTATTGATTATGATGTAGAAAAAGCAAAATCATTATTAGAAGAAGCTGGCTGGGTCCTACCTAAAGGAAAAACAATTCGTGAAAAAAATGGGCAGTTACTTGAAGTGGAACTAATGTATGACTCAGCAGAAGCGATCCAAAAAACAATGGCAGAAGTCCTTCAATCTGAGTGGGCAGGAATTGGTGTAAAGTTAAATATTGTAGGAGTAGAACTAACGGAGCAAGTTCAACGATTCAAAGACAATAAATTTGACATTAATTTCTTTAGTAACTATGGAGCCCCTTATGACCCACATACCTTCTTAAACATTGTGGCATCAGAAGGTTTTGGATTTAATGAAGCTATATCTGCTTATCCGAATAAGGATGAATTATTAAAACAAATTGCAGAGGTTACTAAAACGACAGATGAGGAAAAACGACAACAGCTTTACTCGGCTATTTTAACATCAATACAAGATCAAGCAGCGGTTATTCCGATATCTTATATTAAGAAAACCGCAATTTATCAAAAAGATGTGACGAATTTTACTTTTCCTGCTAATCGTGACGAACATCCATTTACAGGAATTAGCATCGAGTAGTAAGTAGCAGGAGGTTTCCATGGTCACCTATATATTAAAACGAATGATATCAATTATTCCGGTATTTCTTTTTGCAACATTGCTTACAACTGGAATGATACACCTTTCACCGGTGGACCCGGCAGAGGCTTATTTAACAGCCGCCCATATTCAACCGACAGATGAGATCTTGGCTCAGAAAAGACAAGAATTTGGGTTAGATCAACCGTTTTTTATACAATATGTGAACTCAATTATGAAGATATGCCAACTTGATTTTGGCATATCTTATGTTTCGAATAAGCCTGTTTGGGATGAGGTTACCAATCGAATGCCAGCTACGATCCAGCTAGCATTGGGAAGTATCTTAATAGCAGTACTTATCAGTGTCCCTCTTGGCTTCCTGGCAGGAGTAAAGAAAAATAGTGTTTTTGATCATTTTAGTCGATTGCTTTCCTTTATAGGGGCATCAATTCCATCCTTTTGGTTCGGATATTTATTGATTTTTTTCTTTTCTGTAAAACTTGATCTTTTCCCAGTTGAAGGAACTGGGACATGGCAGCACCTTGTTCTACCTTCTATAACTCTAGCATTCCCCTTAATTGCGATCTATACGAGGTTGTTACGCGCTAGTGTTCTTGAAAATATAGAAGAGCCCTATGTGCTTTTTGCTAGAACAAGGGGAATTAAGGAAAAAACGATTATGGGGAAACATGTGTTCAGGATTGCGATATCGCCAATGATCACTGGACTTGGGATGAATCTTGGTAAGCTGCTAACTGGTACCATTATCGTTGAAGCTGTTTTTTCTTGGCCCGGGTTTGGTCGTTATTTTATCGAAGCGATTTTTAATCGTGATATACCTGTTATTCAATGCTATGTGCTGATTGCTGCTAGCTTATTTATCATTAGCAACTTACTTGTAGATATGATCCAAATGTACATAGACCCGCGTATTTCTAGGAAAGAAGGATACAAGCAGTGATAAGAAGTATACAAAAAATGTTCAATCTTCAAAAAGTTATTCCAATTTGTTCGATTATGATAGGCATTCTTTTTATCCTTGCTATATTTGCTCCCTTGATCGCACCAAATGATCCGATAGCTGTCAACATGGCTTACAAACTACAGCCTCCTTCTATGGATTTTCCATTAGGGACCGATCAATTAGGAAGATGTAATCTTTCAAGGATTTTATATGGGGCACGTATTTCATTAGGTTTTGCAATTCTTATTTTTGTTTCATCCATACTCATTGGTTTAATCGTTGGAACCTTTTCAGGGTATAAAGGCGGTTGGGTTGATCATGTCCTAATGAGATTTTGCGACGGGGTTATGGCATTTCCGAGTCTTATTCTAATTCTTGGGCTTGTCGGCATCTTTGGACCCGGCTTAACACAAGTAATTTTAGCATTAATGCTTGTGCAATGGGTTTATTACGCGAGAATGTTCCGAGGCATGGTGCTAAGTTTGAAAGAACAAAACTTTATTGTGGCTGCAAGGGTAAGTGGTTCATCAAAATGGAAGATTATTAAAAATCATATTGTCCCTAATGTGCTCCCGCCCCTTATTGTAATGGGTACATTAGAAATGGGGTGGGCGATTATGGATATATCCGCGATGTCTTTTCTGGGGCTAGGAGTTCAGGCTCCCACACCTGAATGGGGAGCGATGATTCACGAAGGAAAATCATATATACGGACGAATCCGGAATTAATGCTTTATCCAGGCTTAATCATTATGGTTGTTATTGTCACATTCAATTTATTGGGTGAAGCATTATCAGAACGTTACGGTGTTAAACGCAGATTTTAAAAAGGGATGAGTAGGTTGAAAATAGAAGAATCAAATGTGTTAGAGGTCAAGGATTTACATGTTCATGTTAAAACAAAAAACGGTGTAACCCCTCTTGTCCAAGATCTAAATTTGGAACTAAAGCGTGGCAGTGTTCTTGGGCTTGTTGGGGAAAGTGGATGTGGAAAAACCGTTACCAGTATGTCTATTCTTCAGCTCCTTGATAGGAAAACGTCAAAGATTGAAGGAAGTATAACATTAAAAGGACGTGAATTGAACGGTTTAAGTGATAAGGAAATGCGAAAGATACGTGGTAAGGATATAGCCTTTATTATGCAAAATCCAATGAATGCTTTTACACCTGTTTTTACGATTGGCCATCAATTTGTAGAAAGCATCCGCACACATAGATCTTGCAGTAAAAAACAAGCGACCGAGCTTGCCATTAATGCGATGCATCAGGTGAATCTACCTAATCCTGGTCAACTGTTAAACTACTATCCTTTTCAATTGAGTGGAGGTATGCTTCAACGGGTTATGATTGCAATTGCAGCCAGTACACATCCGGCGGTGATTATTGCTGATGAACCCACTACTGCACTAGATGTAAAAAACCAGAAAAAGGTGCTTTGTCACCTAGATAAAATTCGATCTGAATATGGTTCAGCTATTTTATTAATTTCTCATGACCTTGGGGTTATTTCTGAAATGGCAGATGAAGTTGCTGTTATGCAGAATGGGAGAATCGTAGAAAAAGCGGATGTGTTTCAATTATTCGATGAGCCTCAACATGAATATACAAAAAAACTATTACTTGCACGACCGCTATTACACGTAAATCAACCAATTATCCCTTTAGCTTGACCTTATGATAGACATTTAATTAGGGGTGAAAAAATGAGTTTATTACAAGTGAATAAGGTAACTCATAGTTACGGATCCCGGACGTTTTTTAACTGGAAAGACCGTCCGAAAAAAGTACTCTCTGACATTTCCTTTTCTATTGAAGAAGGAACCTGCTTAGGAATCCTTGGTTCGAGCGGGGCAGGTAAAAGTACATTAGGAAAAGTGATTCTAGGATTGGAACGACCGCAATGTGGACAAGTTCTTTTTCAAGGGCATGATATTTATAAGGTAGATAAACATACGCTTCACAAAATCCGCCGTGACCTTCAAGTTGTTTTTCAAGATTCATACTCATCCGTTAATCCCCGAATGACAGCAGAACGTATTATTGCAGAGCCGTTGGAAAACTTTGAAAAGCTAACAGTTGGTGAACAAAAACGAACAGTTGTTGAACTATTAGAAAGGGTAGGGCTAAGTGAAACGGATTTAAAAAAATATCCATACCAGTTTAGTGGTGGCCAATTACAGAGGATTAATATTGCCAGAGCAATCTCGCTGAAGCCAAAATTGATTGTCTTAGATGAATCTGTGAGTAGTCTTGACATGGTGAATCAAACTCTTATTTTGGATTTATTAAGTGAATTAAAAAAAGACTTAGGGTTATCTTATTTCTTTATCACACATGATATTAAAGCGGCGTATACGATTAGTGATTCATTGGGTATCCTCGAAAATGGAGAACTAGTTGAGATATACGATTCAAAAGATCACTTTTTTACATCAGAACTTTCAGAAGTAAAGGAGATGAGGGATTCCATTCTTGCGGAGCATCCACGTTATCGTACGGTTAGAGCAAGATAAATAATTCAAGTACCCAAAAATTTATTAAGTTAAGGGATATATACTTGATTTCATTTTCTACAATTACACGAACCTTTGTCAGTGACCTTAAGTAAATCTCCAAAAGAATCTGCTAAATTTCTACGTCTCAAAACCTTGTTATTAAAGGACTGAGGCGTTTTTTATGTCTTGAACTCGCGATAAGGAGCATTATCCGGACTACTGCGAAAATTCCATCCCTTAGGTCCTGGTAAAAAAGTAAATTAGAAATGGAAGCGTTTTCTCTTGATGTATAAAGTGAATCTTGCTATTCTAGATATGAGAGTTACATAAACTTGTGCAAGCGTTTGCTTAGGTTTACGTAACTGATTTATATGGAAGGGGGATTTTTATGAAACATTTGTTTATGCGTTTAGGAATTAGTATTATGATCGCTGTACTTATGGTATTACCTCTTTTTCAGACGGCAGTAAATGCTGAAATCAAGACAGATTATAAAGCATCTGTTATGGCACCATTAACAAAGATTACGAACTGGAATGACTTTGCAAAGCAACTTGCTACGCTAAAAAGTAATGGTGTTTATGCCTTAACGACCGATGTTTGGTGGGGAGATGTCGAGAAAAATGGGGATAATCAGTTTGATTGGTCGTATTATCGTCAATATGCACAAACAGTAAGAGAGTCTGGACTTAAATGGGTACCCATTTTATCTACACATCAGTGTGGTGGAAATGTAGGAGATGATTGTAATATCCCTGTACCAAATTGGGTATGGGATTTAGATTCCATTGATACTCTTACACATAAGTCCGAAACAGGTTATGTGAGTAAAGAAACGGTTTCTCCATGGGCAGCCCAGGTAATTTCTACACAATATGATGAACTCTATCAATCTTTTGCACAAAATTTCTCAGACTTTAAAGACATCATTATTAAAATATATCTTAGTGGTGGACCAGCGGGTGAACTTAGATTTCCTTCCTATGTTTCAAATGATAGCTGGTCATACCCTTCAAGAGGAAAGCTCCAATCTTACACAGACACCGCAAAACATGACTTCAGAAGCAATATGCAAGCAAAATATAGCACCCTTTCTAATTTAAATTCTGCATGGAACACAAATCTAACATCTTGGAGTGAAGTCAACCCTCCTTCTGATGGAGACCATTTTTTCACTTCAGGTGCTGCATATTATAGTCAATATGGTAAGGACTTTATGACCTGGTATCAGAATGTATTAATTAAGCATTTAGAGCGTATAAGTAGTAAAGCGCATGAAAACTTTGATTCAACCTTCGGGGTTCCAATTGGTGCAAAGATTGCAGGAATTCATTGGAAAATGAATGATCCATCTATGCCGCACGCAGCTGAATATTCAGCAGGATACTATCAATACACAACAATAATAGATCAATTCAAGATAAGTAATTTACACCTTACCTTTACATGTCTAGAAATGGATGATAGTCAAGCTTATACAAGCCCTTATTATTCCGCACCTAAATCTCTTGTAACACAAATTGCAAATATAGCAACTTCAAGGGGTATCGTATTAAATGGTGAGAATGCACTAGCCATCTCTAGTTCAGATGCAAATTATAGCGAAACTCGATATCGAAATACTGCGCAGCATCTATTTAACGAAGGATTTAGCGGCTTCACATTATTAAGAATGGCAAACATTGTGAATGCTGATGGGACGAAAACAGCTGAAACGGATCGTTTTAGAGATATTTTAGTTCTAACACCAATAAAGGTAGAATTTGTTGTGAAAAATGCTCCGACATATTATGGTGATTCTGTTTATATAACAGGTAACCGATGGGAAATGGGTATGTGGGCCAGTCAGGATGGCAAAAAGATTAAACTTACCTGGGATGATGTAAATAGGGATTGGAGAGGTACTGGATATATTGCAGCTAGTCGCTATTATGAGTTTAAAGCTGTAATTGAAGATTCTAATGGAAACACAAAAGCATGGGAACCTAATAGCAACAACGTTTGGACTACACCTAGCAATGATACAAGTTATACAATACAGTGGTAGAACTTATATATAGTAAGGAGATCAATATCAATCAAAAGAACTCAGGTGGCAACAGACTATCTGAGTTCTTTCTTTTAATCATAATTTGTAATTGAAATGCCTAATAAAGTTTAACTACGATTTGGATAGGCTTTTTCTTGTTAAGCAATCGGGCCAGATTCTGGAACAAGGAGAAGCGCTTATTTCATGTATAGAAAATTACAGAGTTGATAGAAATAGCGAAGGAGTGAAAATTTGAAGAAGTTCAAGAAATTTATTTGCAGATATTTCAATAATCTCGTCTATCTCGATGAAAAGAAGCGAAGGGAAAATCCAATCGCTTTAGAGTAAATATTAATTATTGACTATCATCTGATATAGCCATTTTTTCATACAAAAGTTGAGAAACATATAAAACAAAGGTCTTGATTAAAAATATTAGTGATAATTGAGTTTTAGAAAGCCGCACTAAAGTGACATAACCTATTTTTTTAAACCAATTTATTATAAAAAATGTAAAAAGGGAGTCTACTGCAAGATTTGCAAAGAGATAGTACTTAAATTTTCCATAGGTGTATTTTAATATCCAAAGAGAACCGATAAAAAATGGACCTATTATTAGTGGAAGCTCCCCAATTACATTATGTTTTATGTGAAAAGGGAACCACCACCATTTTCTCTTTTCAGCAAGTCTCCCTTCAGCAATTAGATATATACACATAATCATTGATGATGGGAAGAATCTTTTGAATGTTTTTAGCCCTAGTAATGGTATAGAGAACCAAGGTAAAAGCGTCATTAAAGCAATAAACGTTTTAGATATTTTCATTAATGTGAATCTCCTTAATAAAGATATCTTTATTCTTGCTTAATTTTGGTAACTATATGCGGTATTAACTAATAATTAAAATTAACAATGTTGCGTAGTTCGCTTAAAGAGTGAATTAATAAAAAAACTGCTATCAAAGGATAACAGTACAGAAGGAAGTAGTTTGAAGTCCAAAATATTATTTAAGAGGTAACTAATAATATATTCGATTTTATGTAGAAAGTGACACAAGGATAGCTAGTCTTATCGGAATAATATTGTGAGTATTGATCCTTGTGTCTAGAGATATTTTACCCATAAAGAGGAACTGTTAATTACTTTTTTGTAAAAAGATATGAAAACGATACAATTTGCGTAGTAACAAAAAATGGATCAGTTATTACTGATCCGTTTTGGAAAGTATCTTCTCGTGTTTTTGTACACCTATATTTAATATCAAGGCTATCATACTCCAAATCAACAGCACTGTTGAAGTTACAACAACCGCCCAATAGAAGATAGGAGAAAAATTTGCATTTGAAACGATACTTCTTAAGCTTAATCCCACAAGAAACATCGCAATTAGTAATGGTAAATTTTTTATCAATATAGTCACTCCAAATTTACAATATTGTTAAATTATAACATGATAACTTAATTTATATCTAAAATTTAATTGAATTATTTTTATATTTACTTTGTAGTTCGCTAAAAGAGTGAAGTAGTAATCTTCAACAATCGAGCGCTGTTCTTGAAAAAGGGTAAAACCTTTTTCATGTTATGGGCCATTTAATTGAATAAGACCCGTTGTGAAAAGGTGCGGTTTAGAAGGGATCATTAACATAAATAGCGAATTAACATAAGTAGCAAATTATGATTGTTTATTTTTATTCGGGAGTTGAGGAAAAATAAATATTTCAATAAAAGAGTTACCTGAATGCGAAGTAGCATTCATTAGACGTGTTGGAAGTTACTTTGGACCCCAAGAACATTGGAGTAAATTGGTCCATTGGGCAGTAAATAATGGACTTTTTCCACCGGATCAAAGTTTTATAGGAATATCTTTAGACAACCCGGAATCTGTGGAAGGTCACAAGTGTCGTCACGATGCTTGTGTTACAATTCCGGAGGATTTTGATAAAAAGAAACATAATGATATGCAATTTAAAAAGTTAGATGGTGGGCTGTATGCATTATGTCGTTTTTATGATACACCTGAGAAATTAAATTTGGCGTATCTATATATGTTTGAACAATGGTTACCAAATAGTGATTATGATGTAGATTATGATAGATACAACCTTGAATTTAATAAGAACAATCCCGCGGATGATCCTGAAGGGAAATGCAAGGTCGATTTATTTGTCCCAATTAAAAAAGACATATGATCGGTGTTCGGTTCAACTTCATTCAGAAATTTAATTGTTTTCACAGCCGGACCAATTCTCAATTCTGTAACAGTTGTAGATTTAATATTAATAAAACAAATGGTGTGGCAGTTTTTATACTTCCATGCCATTTTTATTTTTTATTAGTCAATATCTTACAAGAGAGCCTTAACCAACTGTGTTACACTGACTATCAGAAATCAATAGGAGGTTGTTCGCATGGGACAAGAAGAAAGAACGGTACGTTTTGATCAGGATTTACAAATAGAAGCTTATCGTTTTGAAGGAATCATGCAAAAGTTTCCGAATCACTTCCATGAATATTATGTTATTGGGTTTATAGAGAGGGGACAAAGACGATTATCTTGTAAGAACAAAGAATATGTAATTGGTAACGGTGATATTATATTTTTTAACCCTCTGGACAATCATGCATGTGAATCAATTGACAACGAAACATTAGACTATCGTTGCTTGAATATCAAGCCTGAAATCATGCGAAAAGTTACAAAAGAGATTACAGGGCAAGATTATCTTCCTTCCTTTGCTTCTCCTGTTGCCTATCGTAGTGAACATGTTCGATTGTTACATAATCTTCACCAGATGATTATGGAGGAAATATCACATTTTGAGAAAGAAGAAACTTTTTATTTACTTATTAAACAGCTTATTGAAGAATATACAATAGCTTTCGAAGACACAGAACCAAGAGTTATTAAACAAGAAATTGAAAATGTTTGTCACTACCTAGAAGTACATTATGCAGAACATATTACTTTAGATAATTTAGCAAAGATAGCTAATTTAAACAAATATTCTTTGTTACGTACATTTACCCAAATTCGGGGGATTACCCCGTATCGTTACTTACAAACGGTACGTATTAATGAAGCAAAGAAACGATTGGAACAGGGTGTAAAACCACTTGATGCGGCAATAGAGACAGGTTTTGTAGATCAAAGTCATTTTAGTAAATTCTTTATGGAATTTATTGGATTAACACCCGGCCAATACAGAGATATTTTTATTCAGAATGATAAATGATCTGCTTTAATAAATTCCCTCATATTTCCATTTGGAAGTCTGCTCAAATTTAAGAGATTGATTTTCGTAGGTGAAAAATCATCATCAGAAAAAGGTAATCCGAAATAGATATAAAAATAAGGATGTGATTTTATATGCTTAATGAAGAAAGTCGCTTTTCCAAAGCCCTCAAATCAATTGCTAGAGATCAAGAACTAAAAGCCTTTTTACAAGATTCAAAAGAACTTTTCCCGATTTTTATTAAAGGTGCTAAACGATTTGTGGCTGGTGAAACACGAACGGAAGGGATAGAGCGTGTTATAAATCTATATAATAAAGGGTATCAGGTTTCATTAGAATTTATTGGCGAAAATACAACATCCGAAGAAGAATGTATGCTTGCCAAAAATGAATTCAAAGAATTAATAAAAGATCTCGGGAATAATCAATTGAAGGCTACCGTATCATTTGATCTTTCTCATATAGGAATCATGATTTCTGATGAAGTAGCATTTACTAATTTAGAAGAATTAGCAAAAGAAGCACAAAAGCATAATATTCAACTAATGATAAGTATGGAAGAATCACAAAAAACAGATAAAATATTATCACTATATAAAAGGATATCAAAATCATTTTCAAATGTTGGGATAACATTACAAGTTCATTTGAAGCGTTCATTTAATGACCTAAATGATCTATTGAAAACCTCGGGCAGAATACGTTTAGTAAAGGGGGCTTATCAAGAGTCTGAAGGTATATATATTCCAAGATCCGAAGAGCTAAATAAACGGTATAAAGAATTTGTATCTATGTGTATAGATAATAGTCATCCATTGTCTGTTGCTACACATGATGAAAATATATTGATGGACCTAAAAGCAAAAGAATTTCTTTATAGTCCAAATGTTGAAGTAGAGATGTTGGATGGGGTTCGACCTGACCTATTAAGATCTTTAAAGGAGGATAATATCCAGGCCAAAGTTTATGTAACATATGGTAGTGAGTGGTATTTATATTTAGTTCATCGTATTGCTGAATATCCTCCGAATATCTATACTTTTATTTCAGATATAATTGAACAAAATACCGATAAAGAAAAAATACATACGAAATAATGAAATATTATTTTCTAATGATTCCTATAATTAAGTTTCTTCAACAATAGAGCGCTGTTCTTGGATAAGAATAAGTGCTTTCCCTTCATTGCCTTATTTAAAAAGTCGACTTGAAAAGGGTGCTAGAGTAGAAGAATGTACTCATTCTATTCTTCAAACGAGGCTCTAATTTAGGAAAATAAAAAAGAAGCTTCATACCGAAGCTTCCTTTTTTATCTTTTTATTAGATATTAACGATTTAGTATTTGTAACTGTTAATAAGAGTCTGTAATTCCTCAGCCATTACTGAAAGAGCTCTTGCAGAACTTGATATCTCCTCCATTGATGCTAATTGTTCCTCTGTTGTTGCAGCAACTTCTTCAGCTGTGGCTGCATTACTTTTAGCTGAGTCAGCAATTACGTTTGTTGAAGCCTCAACTTCTTGTAGACTCGCAGACATTTGCTGAGCTGTAGAAGAAATTGATTCAACCTGTGGAGAAATATCTCTCATACTTGAAAGAATATCTTTAAATTTCTGAATGGCTTCTTCTGATACTGTAAGTCCTTCTTTAACATCATCGGTTACTTTCATCATAATATTTACTGTATTTTCAGTATCGAGCTGAATATCATTGATTAGTGTAGTAATTTGTTTTGCAGATTCTTGTGACTGTTCAGCTAATTTTTTGACTTCTTCAGCTACAACAGCGAAACCTTTTCCAGCTTCTCCAGCTCTAGCAGCTTCAATTGACGCATTTAAAGCAAGTAAATTTGTTTGTTCTGAAATACCTTTTATAACTTCCACAATGATACTAATCTCTTTTGAACGTTTGGAAAGAGAGTTAATTATCTCGTTTGATTTATTTACAGATTGTGAAATAGAGTTCATTTGAGTAACAGTATTAGAAACCGAGATTTCTCCTTCCTCAGCTTTAGAAGTAGTAGCTTTGGTTAATTCTGTTACTGCGATCGTATTTGAAGCAATCAATGATGAACCTTTTGAAATCTCACCTAACGCCTCGACATTACGATCAATATTATTTGTTTGACTCTCAGCGCTACTAGCTACTTCTACCACGGCTGATGAGACTTGATCTACTGCTTGACTAGTCTGCTCAGCACTAGCTGATAATTCTTCTGATGATGATGCTAATTGAGTAGAGTTATCTCCCAATTTAATTAAAAGATTCCGTAAACTATTTTGCATATTACGAAAGGAATAAGCTAATTGACCAATTTCATCCTTTGATGTAATTTCAATAGATTCAGTAAGATCGCCTTCGTCAATCTTTTTAGCTTTTTTCTGCAACTCATTTAATCTTCTTGTTATGGAGAGAACGATAATAACTACTGCAATACCACCTAAAACTACTGCAATACCCATAACCATTATTGTGGTTATAAGAATTGGTTGTGAAGATTGATTGATTTCTTTAGTAAAGAATGTACCTGCTACTTTCCAACCTGTAATTTTGTTCGTCTCGAAATGTAATTCTTTATCCTCATTATTCAAGACGTAACTAAAATTTCCGGATTCTTTCGTGTACAAATTATTATAAAACTCTTCAGTTGCTGTTTCTCCTGTTTGATTGTTAGGGTGAACAATGAAATTTTTCTCAGCATCTAATAGAACAGCATAACCTTCATGGCCTATAACTAACTCTTGAACAGTTCCTTCTAACCTGCTGATACTTAAATCGATTCCAACTACACCTGAACCGTCACTAAGATACTTTGTAATGGTAACAACCATTTCCCCAGAGCTGGCGTCTTTATATGGGCTAGTAATAGCAACTTCTTGTTTGTTTTCCATTGCCTTTTGATACCATGGACGCTCTCTTGGATCATAATCACTTGGTAATTCTAGTTTTGGAGAAGTGATCATTCTTCCATCGACTGTTCCAATATAAATAGCTTGTACTTCGGGATGGAGCCCAATATATTGATTAAGTTTCTGTCCGATAACTGAATTTTCACTACCATCTCCATACATTTCTGAGTTAATTTGTTCAGAGAAAAAGTTAGCGTCGTGAACCTTTGGTGCAATGGTATTGTCGATATTAGAATTTAAAAGAACAATATTCTCTCTAGCTGTAGCTAAAAGTTCCTCCCTAATTTCTTTTTTTGCACTATAATATGCTAACAGCCCTACAGTAAGGGAAGGGATAATAAGAATAAGGGTAAATGCGATAAATAATTTGTGTTTGATTTTCATATGCTGCTCCTTTAAGGTGAAGTTTATTATTTTATATATCGGAAACTAACGAGGATATCTTAAACTATATTTATACTTTTTAATCTAAATGGGAGAAATAGTTCAATCAGTGGATGGATATTCCAATAGGGGAAAATTGGAAAGGTCTAAATGATTGTCAACCAGTTTTATCTTCTAATATTGGTGAAAAGGGAGTACGTGATCCTTTTATCCTGCGCTCAGCAGAAGGGGATAAATTCTTTCTTTATGATTGCTACCGATTTACGTATTGCAAGCGGTAAAGAATGGGATGCTGTACAGGCAGCTGGAAGTAAATCCATTATTGTTTGGGATTCTAATGATTTAGTAAACTGGTCAGAACCAAGAATGATTGAGAAGTGGCTCCATTAAATGCAGGGGATGTATGTGGACCAGAGGCATTTACTTGGTACTTGGTCAAAGATTGGAACAATAAAAGCTTCAATGGGGTTAACTGGACAAGATGTGAAAGACCTTTAGTTTTTAAATTTAATGATAGAGAAGAATGGTGTTTATTGGTTGATCAGTATGCATCAGGTAAGTGATCTCCCCCCCTTATTAACCATGAATCTCTCAAGTGGTGAATTTACTAGATTCACAACTTCTGATTATTCTCTAAGGCTCTACCAAAAAGAGACATGGTTCTGTTATACCTATAACAAAAGAAGAATACAAAGCAGTAAGGGAAAAATGGGCTAACATTTGAGAAAACATGAAAAAATCCTTTAGGCAATAATAATAAATAGGTCAACCAGGTTAGTGTAACGGCTGACCTATTTAATTAATTTGGCACATGGCTTAAATAGCAGTCTGCGCATCTTTTTGCAATTCACATAAGGTCTTACAAGGTTATTTTCACTCTTCGAAAAGTTGTTCATGATGTCAAGCATGATGATGCGTATTTGACTTTTGTGAAAATGAAACATCAATCGAATTTTCTCTTCTTATCGTTTTTCTTGTTAAAGAAAAGACTGCACATAGTAAAGAGAGTAAGACAATGACGCCACCAAACCAAGCTGTATTGGATACAGTTCCGGTTTCACTTAACACGATACCACCTAATGCTGACCCGAGTGCAATACCGATTTGTAATGCAGAATTATTAAAGCTTTGCTGGATGTCGGATGTTGCAGGGTCTGTTTGAATCAAGTAGCTTTGTTGTGGCGGTGCCAAACTCCAACTTAATGCTGCCCAAACCATCATGACTGGTATGAACAAGATAAGTGAAAAAGTCGTTAATGGTAATAAGAAAAGAATAACGGCAAATGCACTGATCACAACGATGATGCTTTTACGAGCTCCAATTGTATCCGAAAGAATTCCCCCGAATCCTCCACCACTTACCGCTGCAATCCCAAATAGTAAATAACAAATACTGATCCAGTGGGAACTCAGACGAAGCTCTGTTTCTAAAAATGGAGTGAAATAGGCATATAGTGTATAATGACCTGCCAGCATAAACATTGTGGCTAGATGTGCACTACCTATTTTTGCGCTGCCGACTGCTTTTAATTGTTGTGAAAGTGGAATCGTTTTTTCCCCTGGAACTCGTTCTAAAAAGATTGAAATAAGGATGATCGAACCGATTGATAAAATCGCAATTCCAAGGAAAATGACGCGCCAGCCAAATGTATCGGAAATGAGTATGCCAAGAGGCACGCCCATTACAAGTGATGAACTAATGCCCATATATATGAGCCCCAAAGCCTTTGCTCGGTGTGTTGGAGCAACAATCTTGGCAGCGATGGTTAAAGATAGTATAACGATAAGTGCTGTGCTCATTGAAGTCAAAACCCTTGCAATCATCATAAAGGTAAAATTCGGACTAAAATATGTCATGATATTACCGATAAAGAAAACAAACAAGGAAGCTAGATATAACTTTTTTCGCTCTATTTTGCTGGTTATAACAAGTAAAACAGGGCCAGCAACAGCATAAATAAGGGCAAAAACAGAAATGAGTTGCCCGGCAGTGCTTAATGAGATGTTAAAATCATTAGCAATAGTAGGCAGTATTCCTCCTACAATTAATTCAACCAGTCCAACTGCGACGGTAGATAATGCGAGTATAAAAACTTTTATGTTCATAGGCTTTTCCATCCTTTCAAATTTTTTCAGAAAATAATAAAAAATCCTGATTACAGAAAACGAATATTTCATTTTCTGTAATCAGGATTTTAAGGTTCCTGGTAGAGACCCTCAAGCCATATTCTTGAGGTTATACAGGTGGTTTTTATTTAGTTTTAGGAAGTTCTTTGAAGAGTTTACTAGATTTTATTTTATTTTTCAAGTGTTAAAATTCTTCTTATTTCCTAATCTAGGAGAAAGGAAATGTGAAATTCATCTTTAAAACTGCTAAAACAATTCAATCGAAGTGTATTGTTTGTTATAATTTTACATTAAAGGGGGTGCTTACAGATGGAGAATCAATTTAGATTGTCTGGGACTTCTTCCACTCATGCAAAGCCTAGTATTGGAAAGGCGATACTTTGCATGGGGCGAAACATTTAATTTTATCGCTGAATAAGCTCTTCTAATATTTTGGCTTTGCACCTTATTTAAAAAAATCAAAATAAGGGGCGGGCAAAATTGAAATATATTAATGCAACCAAAGTTTTACCTGAAAAGCTAATTGTGGAAATTCAAAAGTATATCCAAGGGGAGACCCTTTATATTCCTAAGCAGGAAACAGAGTATCGGAAATGGGGAAGTTCAAGCGGCGGGCGACAGCTTCTTGATCGTCGTAATGCCGACATTAGAAAGTCTTTTGCTAATGGATGCAGTATCCAGCAACTAGCTAATGAATATTATCTCTCAACCGAAACCATAAAGAAAATTGTTTATTCACATAAAAGGTAGAAGATCCGTACTGGTGAAAGACTTCATCAGTGCTTTTTAAAAAGTAAAGAAAGTATACAAATTTTGTACTAAGATTTGCTGTCTAGCGCAAGGCGCCGAATGCTTAGCGCCTTGCGCTTTTCTTGTGTAAAAAACGTTTCTAAGTCATTTTCTCCATTTTAGAAGCTTACTGTACTCTTTAAAATAAGTATAAAGAGACATCAGGCAAATGAATAGGAGAGTTACGTGATGACAGCTAAATTCATTAAAAATGAACAATTAAATTTTATAAAAAAGCAAATTGCTTTGATAAAGGACATTTCCAAAAGGAATGTACCCCAGAGTGTGTTGGCAGCTGAAATTGACTTAGCCAACGCTAAAATCTTGGACCACATTCCAAGTGCAACATTGGATCAGCAGGAAATGCTGGATCTATCCAGTTTAAAAACTGACGAGGAATATGAGCAATATATCCAACATTTATCGTCCTTTTTGATTCCTTTCCCAAAAATTACTGAACAGCAATTGAAGAAAATGTTTCCGAAAAATAAAAAATTAAAGCTGCCTGATTTATCAAGTATTGACCACAGCAAACTGACCTATTTGAGCTGGAACGATCCAAGGTCAAACAAAAAATTTATTGTTTATGAGCTTGAAGGAAAAATGGTCGGCATTGAATGTAAGTTGACACCAACTAGTAAAGCTAATTATTGTTCCGTCTGTCATAGTTTCGGTGAGGTTGCCTATTTTTCAACGGTAACAAAAGCGAAAAAATCCAAAAACCCGGATTATTACAAGTCTATCGGAAATTATATCTGTGCAGAAAGCAGCGAATGCAATAAAAAAATAACGAACGTCGAATATTTAACAACAATTTTAAAGGAATCATTAGGAAAATAGTTACCTCATGTGAGTCTGTACATTCATAGGACTGAAGCTTCGCATCATAAAAAATAAGTAAAAGCCTCTAAATTTTGCGCATTTCATAAAGAAATGTGCTTTTTAAAAGGAATTATACATTATGTGGAGAAAAGTACTCATCATACAGGACGAAGTATAATTTAAGCTTATGAAAACTGGAATAAATATCAAAGTTTAATTCCCGAAAGGTGTTAATAATGAACAATTATAAATTCATTTTATTCGATTTAGATGGGACTCTTTCAGACCCGAAAGAAGGGATAACAAAATCGGTTCAATATGCATTGCAGAATATGAATATTGTTGAGCCTGACCTAGATAAACTTGAATGTTTTATTGGGCCGCCACTACAAGTTTCATTTGTTGATTATTATGATTTGGATGAGGGGAAAACCCAAATAGCCATTGATTACTACAGGGAAAGATTTAAGGAAAAGGGAATGTTTGAAAATAAACTATACTCAAATATTCCTTTCTTATTAAAATCCTTAAAAGAACAAGGGTTTTCTTTAATTGTTGCAACTTCTAAGCCTACTATTTTTGCAGAGCAAATTCTAAAATATTTTAATATTGATTCGTATTTTGACCTTATTGTCGGGAGTCATCTTGATGGAACAAGAGTATCAAAAACTGAAATTATCCAATACATACTAGACCAATATCCTGGTTTTAAACATAGTGATTTTATTATGGTTGGGGATCGAAAGCACGATATAATTGGAGCAAATAACACTGGAATAGACTCAATAGGAGTAACGTATGGATATGGTTCTATAGCGGAACTGAGCCAATCGAATCCAACTTATATAGTTAAAAGTGTTGACCAATTAAAAGAGATTTTACTGGAAAGGAAAGAATCTTTCTCATAAAAAAAGAAGGCATATTAGTAACATGCCTTCTTTCCTACACTACACCTCAACTTCATTCACCGAAACCTTTCCCTTATCCCATTTCACGAACATTTCTAAAAAGATGGAAATTAATACGCCCATAATAAATCCATTCGAAACTAACGGTTGGATTAAACTAGGTAAAGTGTTAAATATTTCAGGATCCATATTCATAATACAAACTCCCACCAAAACAGGTACAGCCAGGCGGTGAATGGTAATGGAGTTAAACGTTTGATTGTGGATGCTTTTTAATGAAGTTCCAAACAATTGAAAGTAGGCAACAAACAATACAGCATTTCCTACTGTAACGGGCAAAGTGGCTAGTAAGCTGCCTAAAAAAGGGACTGTTCCTAACAGGACCATTAATCCGCCGCCGATAAGATATGGTCGCAGCTGAAAGATCCGGGTACTTTCTAAAAATCCGATCGATGAAGCAAAGGGTGCATAGGGAACTAACCCGAATAGAGCAGCAGCAATAGAAAAAGCACCATTAAGTAAATACGAACGATCTAAACGGCTTTGTGAAAATGTATCATTGAACATAGCTGCAGTCGTAGTGACCGATGCAATTGTATTACTTAAATTAATTAAGCTTGCTAGAAATGTTATAGCGATAATGCCGATATTCAGGTTTGGTGTACCTAATGGAAATAAACTCAGCCCTGAGCTTGAGTGAGTAATAACACTTTGCTCAGCAGGGAATAAAATGAAGTAAAAAATCCATCCAACGACAATTCCTATTAGAATCGCAAAATTACTGATCACAGCTTTTCCTTTGATTTTAATCAAACATACTAACAAAACAACACCTAATGAGAATAGACTAATAGGAAGATCTAATTTTCCGTCAGGAGTAACCTTTAACATACCTTTGAAGAAAATAAGGATTAATTGAAAGGTTAATAAAAATAAGTAAACACTCATGACCATCGGTGTAAACACTTTTTGAATATAAGAAATAAGTCGTAACGAACCTAAAATTAAGACAACAACTCCGGCAAGCAGCATACCGCTTGCTATCCCTCCGCCAATCGTTTGGAGATCAGTGCCTGTAGAGGAAGCAATCACACATAAATTAAGCATCAACCCCCACATGATGCCTGAGTGTCCTTCCATCAGAGGATAACGATGCCCAATTAATCCTTGTAATAAACAAGCAATCCCTGTGAAAATAAGAGAGCTGCGCAGGATGACAGAGATTTCATGATAAGGCAACTCAAACGCAGTACCAATCGATATCGGTACAACAACTGTATTTGCAAAGATAAAAAACAACCATTGCAGGGATGCAAAGATTGTTGCAGATGATGATAGATTTTTCATTTCTTTATCGTCCTTCTTTCACCCTAGAGTGATAGCATGTTATTATTTCAACAAAACAATACTATCATAACTCTAAATAGTGAAAAGGAAAAGGGGTGATGAAAATAGAACAACTCGGCCTTAAGGAATGGGCTTTTTCAAATCTTAGAAAAGTTTGTTCTATAATGAAAAGCCCTTTTTAAAAGATTGGTGTTTTTAATAGGGATCATTTCGGTTGGTGTGCAAGAATAGGCGTATGGTATAATTCAGTTACTGTGTGAGATAAATGAAAAAAGAGGAATGTACCATGTTAAAATATCAACACATTGCTAATGAAATTGAGAAGTATATAGAAGAACACGAGCTTCAACAAGGATATAAATTGCCTTCACTGGAAACCTTTATGGGGCAATATCAAGTGAGTAAAAGTACGATTACGAAGTCTCTCGATCTATTAGAGAAAAAAGGGGTCATATTTCAGGTTAGAGGCAGTGGGATCTTTGTTCGAAGACATAAGCGAAAAGGATACATTAGTCTTCTTTCAAACCAAGGATTTAAAAAGGACCTTGAAGATTTTCAAATTACTTCAGAGATCATAGAATTAGACGTGAGGAAACCAGCACAAGAGGCAGCTCTTAATTTAAACATCAAACAGGATGATGATATCTATTATGTTAAAAGAATACGTTTCATCCATGGACAAACATTGTGCTTAGAGGAATCGTATTATAATAAATCCATCGTTACTTATTTAAATAAAGAAATTGTCTCAGAATCCATTTTTCACTATATTACCGAAGGACTGGGATTAAAGATTGGATTTTCCGATGTGTTTCTTCATGTCGATAAACTAAATGAAGAAGAGGCAACTTATTTAGGGCTAAAAAAGGGTGACCCAAAGCTTTACATGGAATCTGTATTCCACTTAACGAATGGACAACCATTTGACTTTTCAAAAGTAACGTACAATTATGAGCAATCACAATTCTTTATTCAAGCGAATAGTTACTTTTTGTAAAATATAAACCAAAATAGGGTTTCTGAGGTTGAAAGTAAAAAGTGAATGATCACATCAAAACAGCGAGAAAATGGGGACTCGCTGTTTTTCCTATTTTTAGCTTTTCCACTGATCTTTATAATAAAATTTTAAGTGTTATTACATAAACAAGGAAAAGGGGTTTTCAAAGTTAATGTGGAAGAATTTAAATGTTAATGATTAAAGGCTGTTTTCGCAACTGCATTATAACAACAAAGTATGTGAAAACAGCCTTATAATAGAGGGAATTAAAAATAGTGATGACTAATGTTGAAATTTTACTGTCAAAATTAGAACAGGAGTGAAATGTATAGTATGAAATCAGAAAAAGCTGTGTTTTATGATCGTCTATCTACTTATAAAAAAATAGCAGCCGTGAAAGATTCAAAGTACATTGAAACAGTTATCAAACATAAGGATAAAATTAGTGCAGTGTTTCTAATGACAGGAAACATTTTATCAGTTAAACAGTATGTGGATCTTTTTAAAAAAGAAGGTCTGCCTGTTTTTGTACATATTGAAAAGATTGGCGGCTTGAGCATGAATGTTGAAGGTCTTGAATTTATTTCTCATTATGTAAAGCCGCTTGGAATTGTCACAACGAAGCCTGGTTTAGTTGTTCAAGCAAAAAAATTGAAGTTAATGGTGATACAACGTGTGTTTATGATAGACACGGAAGTATATAACAATATCATAGAGTCAATTGAAAAAAATAGGGCAGATATTATTGAAATTATGCCTTCTCGTCTACCATATTTAATTCAATCAATCTCAAAACAAATTAATAAACCATTGATTACCGGGGGATTATTATCCGAAAAAGCACATGCAAAAGAAGCGATAGAAAGTGGAGCTGCTGCTGTTACGACATCAAATATAGATGTTTGGAAAGCAGATTTAACAGATGATGTAAACTGAATTTATCCCATTCTTAACGGTTAGACTCCCGCTTCAAGATTCGAGAGAAACAAAGAGGATAAGTGGGAGATAACAGCCCGTAAAGATCCGATAAGTTTCGCTAACCATCAGTGGGGGATGAAGAAAACCCCCACTGATGGAAGTCTCACTTTATCGAAAAATATAAATTTTTACATTAATTTGTAGATTCTTAATGTTTATTTACAAACAATTGAAACTATCTTAATAATTGATCTGTAATATTAAAGACATCAAGTAAATATAACACAAACTGGTTCAATTAGAGAGACCTCAAATCTATTAGGCTTTTGCCTTTATATTTGGGGTCTCTTTTATTTTTTTGGGGAGGTGAAGGATCGAAATAGGCTTAGGTATCATCAAATTGGATAACAACAAAATTGGAAATTAAAAGAAGAAGGGTGAGGAATTAGACATGAAGAAATTATACAGTTTTTTACTTTTGCTTATCGCACTATTTGTTGTAACAGCATGTAACTCAACAGAATCTTCTGGAACAGAAGCTAACAATGAGAATTCAAATGAGGCTTCAGCATCCGATGAAAAAATCGAAATTAAATTTTGGTACGCATGGGGAGACAAAATTGGTGAAAACAATGAAAATCTTGTGAAAATGTTTAACGAATCACAGGATAAAATTCATGTTACAGCAGAATTTCAAGGAACATATGATGAACTTCATGCGAAAACACAGGCTGCATTTGCTGCAAAAAATGCACCAGAAGTAACAATGAATGAAATTGCATCAATTGGTGTATTTGCAAAATCAGGTATGACGCAGGATTTAACACCTTTTATTGAGCGAGATGATATCAATTTAGATGATTTTAACCCTGGCCTAATGGGGAACTCGTATGTTGACGGTAAACTTTATGGACTCCCATATTTACGTAGTACCCCAATCCTTTATATGAATACAACGATGTTAAAAGAAGCTGGGTTAGATCCGGCTGGTCCAAAAGATTGGGCTGAATTTGAAGAATATTTACGTGCTCTTACAAAAGAAGGAGAAACTGTTGGGATGACAATGCCTGTAGATATTTGGATGTATGAAGCATTCGTTGCTCAAGGAGAAGGAAAAATGCTTTCTGATGATGAGTCACAAGCTGCATTTAATGGAAAAGCAGGTGTCGAAGCACTTGAATTTTGGAAAAAGTTAGAGAAGGAAGGTTTAATTAAAATTCCTGGCGGTGAAGAAGCTGCAGAAGTAAAGAAACAAGATTTTGCAAATAGCCGTTCTGCGATGATTTTCTCATCTACTGCAGATCTATCCTACAATTTAAGTGTTGCTGAAGAACAGGGGTTTGAATTAAATACTGCATTTATGCCCTCAAATAAAGTACATGCCGTGCCTACTGGCGGTGCAAACCTAGTCATGACTGCAGGTCTTGACGAAGAAAAGCAAAATGCAGCATGGGAATTTATTAAATGGATGACAGCCACTGAACAAACAGTTTATGCAAGCTCATATACAGGTTATTTACCAAGTCGTCTTTCTGCAATTGAGACAGAAGAAATGCAGGCTCTTTATAAAGAGAAGCCACAATTTAAAGTAGCAGTAGATCAATTGCAATACGGTCAAGCCCGCCCAATGGTTGAAGCTTATCCAGAGATTGCAACAATCATTACAGATGAAATTTCCCGAACAATCTTAGAAGAAAATCTTGCCCCACAGGATGCCTTAGATGCAGCAGCAGAAAAGGCAAATCAATTGCTTCAAAAATAAAGGTAAACAATCAAGAAGTATTATCAAATATTTAGGAAGAAAAGTAGATTGATATAGCTTTTCTTCCTCACTTTACTTTCTGCTTAGGGGTGAACAGATGGACTGGTTGAAAGATATAAAAGTGATGATTTTTGATTTAGATGGAACATTGTATCAGGATTATACGTTTTTAGGACGTTATTTGCGGTATATGCTTAATGATCAGCTAACAGAACAGGAGTTGCAACAACAAATAAACGAAGCTTATGCAATCCTGGAAGGAAATCACCTTGTACGATTTGGTTATTTCTATAACTATGAAAATCAAAAAGTGTACACTCATGAAAAATTGAAGCCGATATCTAGTTTTTCCTGGGAAGAAACAGAACAGGTTGAAGTAGAGGGAATGATTGCTCCTCTTTTCTATATTGGGGATCCATGGTGCATTGCAGCTGTTTTTGGAGACAGACATAACGTTAGTGAAGAAAAACGAAAGCATGCCTTTGAATTAGTACGAAAAGAAATGACAAGTGAGCCATATCGTATTCATCGTCATGATCCATTATTTGAAGTGCTAACTAATCTAGAAATGGATAGAAAAATTTTTATGACAAATACACCAGGTCCTTCAGGTCCGGAATTTGTGAAGCATTTGAAGCTTGAGCATGTATTTGATGAATTCTTTTTTGATGCTGGCAAGCCGGAAGGTATTCAATTTGTTTTAGAACGGCTTATTTCAGAAGGATATCAACCTCACCAAATTCTATCCGTTGGAGACAATCCTTTTAACGATCTATATCCTGTTAAACATGCAGGTGGCAGAACATGCTTAATTTCTCAATATAAGCATGCAGACTTGACTGTTTGGGATGAATCGGTAAAAACAGTTGAAGAATTAACAGGATTTTTACAGAGGTTTCACATCGTGAGGATTTAATGAAAGGAAACAGGGCGAACGAACGGCATTTGCTTCATCCATTCTTTATTCAAAAAACAGTTCATTTTGAAATGGAGATGAAATCACATGGCAGAAATTAAATTAGTTAATGTCTCAAAGGTTTATAAAGAGGAGGAAGTCATCAGCAACTTAAATTTAACGATTCGAGATGGATCATTCACAGTCTTGGTAGGGCCATCTGGCTGTGGTAAATCAACAACACTTCGCATGATAGCTGGACTGGAAAAAGAGTCCGGCGGTGAAATTTGGATAGGAGACAAGCTTGTGAATGATACACCTCCAGGTAAACGGAACATCGCTATGGTGTTTCAAAATTACGCATTATATCCAACCATGACGGTACGCGGAAATATTGAATTTGGTCTTAAGAATAAAAAAGTGCCAAAAGGTGAGCGGGAAGCACTTATTCAAGAGATTTCAGAAATTGTAGGACTGACGGAATACTTAGATAAAAAGCCTCAGAATCTCTCTGGAGGACAGAGACAGCGTGTTGCATTAGCACGTGCAATGGTCAAAAAGCCAAAAGTATTTATTTTAGATGAACCTTTGTCCAATTTGGATGCTAAGTTACGTGGTCAAATGAGAACGGAATTAATTCAACTTCATAAACGACTGGGTACTACCTTCATTTATGTAACGCACGATCAAGTGGAAGCTATGTCAATGGGAGATGAAATTGTCATTTTAAATAAAGGAGAAATTCAACAGGCAGATAGTCCAATGACCGTTTATCATGATCCTAATAATATTTTCACAGCGAATTTTATTGGTACACCTGCCATGAATATTTTGGACCATCATAAACTGATAGATTACATGCCTGAAGTGAATGGAGATGTGAAATATGTAGGGTTTCGTCCAGAACATATTCAGCTTTCCCTTGCTGAAAATAAAGACCCGCATTCCATTATGCTCCAGAGTGAGATTTTAACAATGGAAACATTGGGATCGGAAACAATTTATACTGTGAAAAACGAAGCAGGTGTGATGAACGTTAAAAGTGTAATGGATCCTTTATATGATGTGAAACATGTTCATGTCATCATCCCATTTGAAAAGCTGTATTTCTTTGATCGTGAAGGTGAACGGAATCGAACGGTTACGATAAAGCGAGATGAGCCTGTCTTGGTAAAGGGAGGAATCTAATATGGTAATGAACAAAATCAGACCATATATCATGATTGCACCCGCTATAACGGTTTTTTGTTTATTTTTTATTTATCCGATTGGCTACATGATTTATTTAAGTATGCATGACTGGAATTTTGTAAGTCCTGAAAAAACGTTTGTAGGAGGCAGCAATTTTAAAACCCTTTTTTCTGAACGCGAATTTATAGAAGTTATGGAAAATACGTTTACGTATACGACGTTAACTGTGTCATTGACGATTTCTATTTCGTTGCTGCTGGCACTTTGGTTGAATAGACAGGGAGCCTTATATGGAATGATACAGGGAGCCATATTTAGCCCTCACATTATTTCTCTCGTATCCGTGTCCATGCTTTGGATGTGGCTTATGGATACGGATTATGGGTTATTGAATTGGTTTTTAAATTTATTTGGAATTTCAAATGTCCCTTGGTTGACAGATCCAAGTACTTCTCTTCTATCGCTTGTCATTGTTGCTGTTTGGAAGGGGATTGGTTTTAATACTTTAATATTTATTGCCGGGCTTCAAAGCATTCCCCGTGACATCTATGAAGCAGCGGAACTTGATGAATCCAGCAAAGTGCGTACTTTTTTTAAGCTAACGCTCCCGATGCTATCTCCAACATTGTTTTTTTTAACTGTCATAAGTTTAATCGGTTCCTTTCAGGTTTTTGAAACAATTTCGATTATGACAAAAGGCGGGCCTATTAACTCAACAAACACGTTTGTTTATTACATTTATGAAAATGGATTCCGTTTCTTTAAAATCGGGTATGCATCCGCAGCTGGAGTGCTCTTGCTTATTATTGTGAGTTTGCTTACGATCGTCTACTTTCGTATTCTTTCACGAAAAGTTCATTACCGTTAATGGGGAGGATCTATATGAAATCTTTATCAATAGGAAAGGTATTAAATGGACTCGGACTTATTCTTGTAGTTGCTATATTTGCTCTACCATTTGTATGGATGATTTCTACATCATTCAAAACGTTAGGTGAAACCCTTACGTTTCCGCCAAAGTGGATCCCTGAACAATTTGTATGGGAGAACTTCTCTAAGGCTTGGAATTCAGGACCGTTTTTGCATTACTTTTTTAATAGTTTAGTTGTCTCAATTGCTATATTGATTTTGCAATTTTTAACCATCATCCCTGCAGCTTATGCATTTGCACGTTATCAATTTAGAGGAAGTAAATTTTTCTTTGCACTAACGATGGTTACATTAATGATTCCAGCACAATTAATTTTTCTCCCTGTATATTTACAGATGAGTTCATGGGGACTGCTGGATACATTATGGTCACTCATTTTACCATTTGCTTCAAGTGCATTTGGAATCTTTATGCTTAGGCAGTCATTTATGCAAGTTCCTGAAGAGCTTCTTGAAGCGGCAAGATTAGACGAAGCATCAGAGTGGAAAATCATTTTCCGAATTATGATCCCGATGGCAAAACCTGTACTCATTACATTTGCATTATTCAGCTTTATTACCCATTGGAATGATTATTTTTGGCCGCTAGTCATGACAACGAGTGATGCATCCCGTACGCTGCCTATTGGGATTTCACAGTTAAGAGAAGTAGAGGGCGGTATAGCCTGGAATGTATTGATGGCTGGAAATATGATTCTGGTTATTCCTATTTTAATTGTGTTTTTCTTTGCCCAGCGTCAAATCATTCGAGCATTCATTTATACAGGTGTTAAATAAATATGATCCTTAAATGCCATTTTGCTAAATACTTAGATTCACAAAAAATATAAAGAAATGAGGAACGACAATGAATACATGTGTTGCCCATCGTGGTTGGTCTGGAAAAGCACCCGAAAATACAATAGCTGCATTTCACCTTGCAATTGATCATCCGGCTATTTATGCGATTGAGTTAGATGTCCATTTATCAAAAGATGGAGTGCCTGTGGTAATTCATGATCATTCCGTCAACAGAACCACCAACGGAAGTGGAAGAGTAATCGATTTGACTGTTGAACAACTTCGTGAACTGGATGCAGGATCTTGGTTTGGAGAGGAATTCTTAGGAGAACGCATTCCACTTTTAGAAGAAGTTTTAGAAATGATAAAAGGTAAGAAAAGGGTATTAATTGAATTAAAGCAAATGGGTTCTTACTATACAGGTCTTGAACAAAAAGTAGTAGAACTGATCCAAAAATTTAGCCTTCAAGATGAAGTATTAATCATTTCTTTTGATCATGAATCACTACGGAAAATCAAATCACTTGATACAGATGTACAAACAGGTCTTATCTATTTAGGAATGCCAACATTGCTTCTAGAACAAGCAGCTTATACTGGAGCAAACCATCTTTCTTTTCATCATAGTTTCCTAACAAAGGGTATCGTTGAGAAACTAATATCTAACAATATTGAAATTGGTGCATGGACAATAGATGAAATGGAATCATTAGAACGGATAAAAGCACTTAGCAGCAACATTCATATCACAACCAATCATCCTGAAATTATGATGTATCAATTTGAAAAATAAACGGAGGGTGACAAAATGAATCAAGGAAAGATTTCGTTTATCATTCCATCATATAATGAAGCCGGCAATATTCCTAAGGTGCTTGAGGCTATTAATAAGGAAATGTACAATCTTTATTATCGCTATGAGGTGATCTTTGTTGATGACGGAAGTTCAGATGAAACGTTGGATATCATTCAGCGGTTAGCCTTTCAATATAAAGAAGTCAAATACATTTCGTTTACTAGAAATTTTGGGAAAGAGTCGGCAATGCTTGCTGGTCTAAAGCATGCTTCGGGTGATGCAATCATTATGATGGATGCGGATTTACAACACCCGCCTTCGATTATCTGTCAACTATTAAAAGGTTATGAAGAAGGATATGATCAAGTAATCGCAAAACGAAATCGAGCAGGTGACTCCCCTGTCCGTTCATTCCTTTCATCCTGTTTTTATCGGATTGTCAATCACACAGTCGATGTACAATTATCTGACGGTGAAGGGGATTTCCGCCTTTTAAGTCGTAAAGCTGTGAACGCGCTTCTAGCGTTAAGTGAAGGCAATCGTTTTTCAAAAGGGTTATATTCCTGGATTGGTCTCGAACAAAAAACAATTTCCTATGAAAATGTAGCGAGAGAAAGCGGTGAAACAAAATGGTCATTTCCGAAGCTCGTAAACTATGGAATTGACGGAATCGTGTCCTTTAATCATAAGCCGCTTCGTGCTTGTTTTTATACGGGTGCTTTTGTATTGCTGCTCTCCCTGATATATATAACTGTATCACTTGTTCAAATTCTTCAAACGGGAATAGCTGTACCAGGATATTTTACGATTATATCAGCAGTCTTATTTTTAGGGGGAATTCAGCTCTTGTGTATGGGCATCATTGGAGAATATATTGGAAGAATTTACATTGAAACAAAAAAACGCCCACATTATTTAGTTCAAACAACAAACATTGATCCTTTAATAGAAGCGAGAGAAAAACATGCCATTCATTCATAGTGAGTTTATAAAATTTGTGATCGTTGGCGGTATTAACACGCTTCATTATTATCTTGTTTACATGCTATTTCTTCATATATTCGAATGGCATTATTTTATCTCTCATATAATTGGATTTGTTAGCAGCTTAATGGGCTCATTTTTCTTAAATACACTCTACACCTATAAGGTAAAACCGACTTGGGGGGCTTTTCTCCGCTTCCCGCTAACGCAGCTGTTTAATACGACAGCGACAGCTGCCTTTCTATTTCTTCTCGTGGAACTGCTCCATATAAGTAGCAGCATCGCACCGATGGCAGCAGTTTTATTTACATTGCCGATAACGTTTATTCTGACAGGGAGAGTTTTAAAACCATCATGCAAAAAGAAAAAAATAAGTTATCATTCCTCAATCAATTCAATCAATCGATAAGAAGATATACCATTTTCCGTCTTTTTGTGTTAAGTTTTCTTATTGCCTTTTTTAGTCATATATTTTTTATAACAGAATGGTTTGAAGGCCGTTATATGACTGGAATCAATGATGGATTGTCACAAATGCAGCCATTTAAACAGCTGTTATATAATCAGTATAAAAATGGGCAGTTCTTTTATTCTCCTGACTTTGGTTTAGGTGGAGGTACATACACTCAACTTGGCTATTATTTTTCTACCTCCATTGTTTTCCTTATTACAGCAAGTGTAACATTCATCCTTGAAAGTTTAGGGATCATTCGTCAGCCGGATATTTTTTATTGGGCAGATGCAATTTTAGTCATTAGTGTTATCCGTATGACAATTATTTTAATGGTAACAACTTTATATTTCCGCTATTTAAAGATAAATGCATGGCCAGCATTTATTGGTGCTGTTGTATACAGTACAAGTATTATTTATTTTCGGCATGTAACATACTGGGAGTTTTTTACGGATGCTATGATTTGGCTTCCGCTGCTTTTAATTGGGGTCGAAAAAATAATTCGTGAAGCAAGAATGGGAATGTTTCTTTTCGCTGTCTCTATAAGTTTGTTTGATAATTTTTATTTTGCGTATGTTAACTTCCTTTTAGTAGGACTTTATATTTTATTTAGATGGATTTTTCCTTTAACAGAAGGTGAATTGTTAAAAAGAAAACAAATAAAAAAATATATAGTAAGTGTTCTCACTGGATTCTGCATAAGCGGGATTTCCTTTTTTCCGGCTGTGTTTGGGTATGTAAACAATTACCGTCCACCGTATGAAGATGCGGTGCCATTATTTGAATTTGTCGATAATCTATTGTTAAATGGCCGGATTCTTTATATGCCTGCATTTGTCCTTTTATGCCTTATGCTCATATCATTTTATCGAAACAGGATATTTCGTTTTTTTGCTTCTCTTACAATTTTGCTTAGCATTATGCATTTCAGTCCATTGGTTGGAAGTATCTTTAATGGGTTTTCGGCTCCACAGTATCGATGGGAGTATTTTTTATCTTTAGCAGCGGGCGGAGTTTCAGCTTCTGCTCTTCAGATGATTACAAAGGTGAAAGTGAAACAATTAATCGTAGCAATGAGTATCACGATATGTCTATATATCCTTTTTTATCAATATGATCCGAAATTAACGTTTAAAGAGTTAACAGATGCTTATATGGCTATTGCAGCTGTTCTTGTTATTTCTTTCCTTTTTGTGCTTGTACTAGCCAAAAATCAACAAGCAGGAAAAGTTATGGCTATTCTTATCATCCTGACAAGTATAACCAATGCCAATTATTTTCAAGAAAAGCGGTTAACAAAGACTGGTACGGAATTTAGAGTATCCAAAGAATTTATGATGAGTGATGAATATAATGGAGCTGATCAGCGGGAAGTCATTCGCCTAATTCAGAAGCAGGAAAAGGACCCCCTTGCTCGAATCGATTGGATGATTGATATGCGAAATAATACGCCAATCGTACAGGATTTTAAGGGTATGAGTGTCTATTCAAGTATTTTAAATAAAGAAGTTTTATTATTTTATTTGAAAGATTTAGAGATTGATATGGGAAGAGAGAGTGTAAGTAGATACGCGTCACTCGGGGATCGTGCAAACTTATACAGTATGCTGATGGGTAAATACTATGTAGCGGAACAAGGTGATGAATCAATCCCGTATGGTTTTACAGAAATAGCTTCTACGGGAAAATATGTTGCCTATAAAAATGAGAATTTATTACCGTTTGTCCGTACAACAAATACGGTTTTTCTAGAGGAAGAATTGGAAAATGCATCACCTGTAGCAAAAGAGCAAGCGATGTTAACTGGAATTGTGCTTGAAGAAGGGAACTCGAATAAGGCCATTCCAGAAAGTAATAATATAATCAAACATACCTCTATTGAAACCGTAAATGCCACCTATAAAAACGGTATTTTAAAGGTAAAAAAAGAAGGTGGAGTCGATCTTATTCTTAACAAAATGAATCCATCCGTTAAAGACTATTATCTTAAATTTCATCTGAAAGGGATAAAAAATAAGGAAGAGTTTACTCTTCAAGTAAATGATTTTATAACAACTAGAAAAGAAGCTCAATCAATCTATCGGACGAATGTGGACGAAATCTTAATAAGGGTAAAAGCAGAAGACCGCATTTCATTGCGAGTGCCTAAAGGGACTTACGAGCTGGGAGACTTTGAGCTATATGATGAAACATACGAGGTATTAGAGAAAGTAAAAGAAGAAAGCAACCAAAATTCTATTAGTCAACTAAACTGGTCTGGCAATAGACTTTCATTTACGTATCAGAATGATGGAAACAAACAATATGCAGTAATTCCGCTTCCATACGAAAAGGGTTGGACATTAAAAATAAATGGTGAAAAACAAGAGATCAAAAAAGCAAATTACGCGTTTACGGGAATGAACCTTCATGAAGGTAAAAATGAAGTGGAACTCGTCTACTACCCACCTTATTTTTTTCAACTGCTCATCCTATCGATCAGTTCGATCTGTATCGTACTCTTTATGTATAGACGAAAAAAAGATTCTCCACACCTAAACTAGCCTATACCTTATATATTGGCATGAATCTATAATTATAAGACTCATGCCAATTTGACTTGTTCAAAAAATACAAATTAGAAAAGCGCAAGGCGCCTGGAACTAGACACGGAACTAGGTACAATACTTATAAATTCTGATACTATAAAATAGCAGAAGATACTCCGATCTTAAGGTTGGAGTATCTTCTGCTTTAATAGTTTTGCTTCATCCATTGGATGAGGCAATTTTTCAATACTAACGTGCTCCGATAGCAGTCAGAGGAATATGGCAATTACGATGTTCGTCTGTACCTCTAGCAGCGGCTGTTGGCGAAAAGTGGTTAATATTATCATATATAATTGGTGCACTTTGTGCGATAGCTGAATCATTCACATCAATCGCAGTTACCGTGATTTCATTTTCTCCAATTTCAATAAGACGAAAGGCATGTTGATCTAGACATGCTGACTTTTGCACGAACGTCCAGTTTTTTTGCTTAACAATTGAATCGACATGTGTATGGCCATTAAAATATACACCAACGCCTTCTTTTTTATCTAAAATGTTCCACATATCGATATCTGGATGAATCGATCCTTTGTCCATATCTGATCGGGCAGTAGTATTGTAGACTGGGTGATGAGCAAAAACGAGCAGAGGCTTAGTACCTGATGAACGAATGACATCTTCTAGCCACGAAAGTTGCTCATGATCTACCCAGCCGCCCCAATCGTTATAGTCCATTTCTTTGGCAGTATTTAAAAAGGCAAAAACGGCTTTCTCTGTTTCAAAAGAATGATAGTGTGCTTGTCCAGTTATCCTTAATACCTCTTTTATCGTCATTGAATATAAATCATGATTTCCAAGTGCGTGGTAGAAAGTACGATTTTTTTGATTAATTAAACTGTAAACTTCCTTAAGTTCAGATTCAAGACCATAATTTGTTAAATCCCCAATGGATACATGAAAATCCGCTTCTGTCTCTAAAAATTGATCAATGAATCTTTCATAGAAAGTTGAACGTGCCTCTTTTAATCCTGGAATTGTTTCGTCAATTGATGGATAATGCAAATCACCGATCATCGCAATTTTCACATTCATTCTCCTCTCAAAATTAAAGTAAGACAGTATAAATTGGCATTTAAGAAGATATTCGACACAGTAGCTAATTATAAAATAAAGTTTAAAGGAAGCTACGGCTCTATCTTTGCCTTCATAGGCTTGCCAACCGGCGAGGTCTCTTTTAAAGATCATTACTATATCAAACCCGGCACAATTATTAGTTTAATTGACTAATATTAAGGCTTGTTAGGTGGTATGTAAAGGTTAGGATAAATTAGGTTAAAGTTAGTTTACAAATCTAAAAATCATACTATATTAGGGCAATTTAATTCTAAGAAATTAGGCTTTTTTCTGGTACGTTTATAATAAAGAGAATAACTAAATTATGTTTTAAAAAACGGGAAATAATATGGGTGTTACATACTGATTTGGTAATTAATGGTTAAAAATATTAGATTAATATATAATTTAAATATCTAACATCCTAATAGGAGTTGAAATTATGAAGAAGTTTTATTTTATGATGTTATCCCTTTCTATTCTTTATGCAAGTGGATACACAAAAAACTATGAAGGTGAATATGTACGTTGGGGAGATACTTTAGATGTTATTGATACAGACAAACTTAAAGAAAATAATATTCGCTTTAAAGTTGAGGATAATAAAGTTTTTATTCCCGAGAATGCTTATGATGATGCAATTATGTGTTGCTCATGAATTTATTGCAAACAACTTTGTTAAAAAATAATTAATCGCTCCCTTGAAATACAAAAAACACTCATAGAGTAGTCTGTACGCTTTCCTTGTTCGAACGTGAGAGTTTGCTGATTTATAAAATATTTATAATCAATTAACATTAGCTAAATATAATTATGTTAACTTTAATTTGTAACGATGAAGACAACAATATTCTATTGAGGATAGGGTGTGTTAGAAAAAATGGTTACTAAAGTGGGCATAAGTTTTTTACTTATCATGGTGCATTTCTACTTGGTTTGAATAGTATCTAAAAATTTTTTGGTTTTATATTTTGTATCAATTAATTCATATAATCGGGTGTCAGCAAAAATAATGCTGACTTTTTTTTTTTACAGAACTGGGGACGGTACTCCTCAATAGTGTAACGAGACTGTTCTATACAAGATATGATGATGATCTTCCAGAAAAGGTATTTTAAATGATTAAGAAAAACTTTATACATATATGTTCTTTTGTTGCATTTTAAAAGAATTCAGAATGAAATATTAAACGAAATCTTACCATAATAGCTCAGCTGTGATTTCCTTCTCCATTTTTCTTTTTTCTCCTACGATTAAAATAGGGACTAACACCTTGCTTAAATAGTCCCTATTGAAATAAAATCTCTATTGATTATTATTGTTCTTATTAAACATTTCAGGAGATACTTCCTCAGCAAATTCAGAAGCAAAATTAGCAAAATTTACTTGGTTTTGTAAAGGTCTTTTCTGATTATTTCGAAGGTTGTTATATCCTTCTTGTATTTTTCTTGTCCATCCTGTATTACGGCTACCTATTACTCCAAGTGTCGTTAAACTAATTAATGACAATAGTATCATACTGCCGTTATTCGGTTTTCTATTTCTAAACATGTTGAAAAAACGTCGATTTCTATTTCCTCTAATTAATGAACCAAGAAAGTTGAAGTTGTTCATTTTAATCCCCCCTATACAAATATATTTTGTTTAAAATCTGCAGAAAATATTGTTGGTAAATTCTTAATTTAATTAGATAACTTTTCCTTTCATTAACATAGTATTTACCTGTATTTTCCCAGCTATATTTCTAAATAATATTGACAAAATATATTTGGGAATAAAGGAGGTAAGCAAAATGCGTAGTTATTTTCTTTCATTTTGGAATGTTATCGATCCATTATATTACTTATTTTCAAGGTTAGAATACATTGATCGTCACTCAAGCATTTTTCGAGTACGAATAACAAAGTATAAAGGCAAGGATATCATTTTAAGTGATGGAACATTGATTAAAAAAAATGATAAATTGATCAAAATTCATTTACACAACGTTAAAATCTTATATGAATTGCAAAGTGTTCCTTGCTCAGTTAAACGAGGGAGAATGCTTTTTAGAAAAATTTTTATATCAATGCCGGTTCTTGCAGAGTATATCCATAATCATAAAGATAAACATGATATAAAAGGAGCTATAGGTATAACAATGTTGCATAAAGGAGCAGAAAGACTTGGGTTTGAAGTCGTTCAACCATGCAATATCTTTTATAAATTTTTCAAAAGGATTACTCAAATTCCAATATTTTTATTGGCAGCAGAGCAAACAAATCTTTCTAAAATACCTGTTCCCAGCTATTTATTCATTTCAAAAGAAAAGCTTCTGAAAACCTACAAATAAAAATAGAGTAAAACGAAGATCATTAATAAGACCTTCGTTTTTATTTTTTATCGACCTTTAATAATTTAGATGTAAAAATCCATTATGACCACTATCAGGACTTTAAATTAGTATTTTTTCTAATATATCCTTTATACTTTTATTTTCTAGGGATTTTAAATAACTGTGATACTGTTTTTGTCGATGATTATTCCATTGATGAGAAGTTAGATAAGATAGAATTTTGCCCTCAAGATCTTGATCACTATTTTCAAGAGGAACAACTAGCTCCTTATTTTTTAATGTGTGTAAATTGATTTCCTCTTGGCCAGGTAAAACAGAATAAATGAAGATTGGTAATTGTTTACGTAACGTTTCACTAATGGTTACTCCGCCAGGCTTCGTAATAATCCCAGATGCTTTTGAATATAGTTCGTTCATTTCTTTTTTACATGATATATAAGGTAATGGTGTTATGTATGGGCTATTAATTGATTGTAAAAATTGAAATAATTTTTTATTTTCGCCACATAGGACGTTGTAATATACTTTTCCAGATGGTTTAAGTTTTTTCACCAGCTTTTTTATATTTCCAGTTCCTAGACTGCCTCCAGAAATAATAATGGTATAAGGGTTGCTGTCTTTTGTTTCTATATGTGTATCATCTTTCATATAAAAGGGGTGAACAGGGATCCCAGTGACAAAAATTCTTTTGTCTTGAATACCTTGATCACTTAGAAATTGTTTTACTTCTTGAGTAGGAGTAAAATGATAGTCAATGTGAGATAATCCCCATAGCTGGTTTACGAAAAAGTCAGTATAAACATTAAAGACAGGAACTGAATAAGAAGATTTCTGTTTAAGTCGATTTAACAAATAAGAGGGTAATGCATGAGTACAAATAATGATATCTGGATTAATTTCTTTAAGAATTTTTTCCATATAACGAAGAAAAAAAAGTTCATAAAGAAAATATCGTTTTTCTTCATATGTTTCATTAAATGAAACTTTGCGGTATATCCAACTATAGATAGTTGGGACGACCTTAATTGACTTTAAATACATACCTGTCACAATCGACTCAATAAATCCAAAGCTGTATGATAATATTTCAATTTTTTCAAATTCCCACTCTCTGTTTCCTTCTTTTAATGCTTCCATGATACTGTCGGCTACTTGATGATGTCCGGAAGACATTCTTAACAAAGGCATAAATAAAATTTTCTTCATACCCTACCCTCAGTTCTAAGTGTTTTTACCTATATTGTCCAATTAATCGTAAGAAATATAAGGAAAAATAGAAAAAACCATTACTTACCACTAGGTTTATTCGTGATTCCTTCCTATAATTTGTAATTAGGGGAGGAGATTTTTTTGATCGTAAGTATTTTATTTATATTAGTTATTCCTTTGCTCATAGCAATTTTATATAAAGCTTATCAAAATACGAAAAACGTCATTGTGAATACGATTTTAATCGAAGAAAATGAAGGGAAGTCTTTAGAAAACCCAATAAGAATTCTTCACCTATCAGACCTCCATTTAGAAAATATATCAATTTCACCGCAAATGTTAAGCAAAGCTATTAAAAATAAACCAATCGATTTAATTGCACTCACAGGGGACTTTTTAGACCGCAAGAGAAGTATTCCTAAGTTAATTCCTTATTTAGAAGTATTAAAAGAGATAAACCCGCGATTTGGAATGTACGCTGTCTTCGGCAACCATGATTATGTATTGAAAGGGGAAAACTTTAATCGTCTAAAGAAAACCTTAGAGGAACATGGATGTAAAACTTTACAAAATGAACACCTTACAGTTGATGTAGAAGGCTTTAAGCTAAATATAATCGGAATTGATGATTATAGTACAAAGCGAAGCAATCTTATTGATTCATATCAAGGGTTACAAAAAGGCTACAACTTAGTCCTAACACATGATCCCAATGTTGTTTTAAAAATGGAAAATTTCCACTTTGATTATTTGTTATCAGGACATTTTCATGGTGGACAAATTCATTGGCCAAAGCCATATCATTTAATCAAAATGGGGAAATTGGTTCGAATGAATATGGTAAAGGGCTTGCATTATCATAACGGTAAACCTTTTTACATCAGTGAAGGTTTAGGTCAGACAGGTGTAAATATTCGAGTTGGAAGTCGTCCTGAAATTACTCTTCATCAAGTATCATAATGATAATTTTTAAACAATCAAATATTAATATTCAAACCTCGTCATATTATTGACGGGGTTTTCATCTATTTTTGAGTCATATAGCACAAAAATGAGTGTTTATTGAATGAAGATAAATCATCATGTAAACTAAGTATAAAATGAACTGCAAACCAGGTAAATATGATACATATGAAGATTAGACTAATTTTAGATTGCAAAAATAAAGGGGAATTTGCTAAAAAGTAATAAGAACTTACAAAATTCTCAACCCAACTTGCAAAAATGTCCGTCAAGGACGTTAAATGAAACAAGGGAAAATGAAGAGTTACGTTGGAAACATCCATATATCTAAATAGGAGGCACACAATGACAAAGCAGCTAATCGTAAAAGATGAAATTCTGATTGAAGCAACTCCTTCAAGGGTCTGGGAGATCCTGACGAAACCGAAATTTGTTGCCCAATGGGATGAGCTTCCAGAGGATTATCCTAGTGAAGATATGACTAAAGGAAGTCAAGTCGTTTGGGAACTTCCTAATGGAGGGAAGTCCGTTACAACCATTATAAAAGCTGAGAAAATGAAGGAGCTTATCATTTCTTTATTTGTATCGAAATGGGAGGTCCAACCAAAAGAAAGTGATGTGGCCTACCGATATCAGTTAGAAAAAAGTGGAAATCAAACCCTTCTTAAAATTGAGATTGGTGACTTTTCACTAATAACTAATGGACAAATGTATTATGATGCGTCAGTAGAATTCGCTGCTAATTCTAAACAGGTTATTAAGCAGCTAGCTGAAGAATAGGACCTAATAGTGAGAGGTCGTTGTTTTCACAAAAAGGGATCGATTAAAGGGTGAGGAAATGGAGACAGAACAGCTCAAAATATTTGACGATCATAGAAAACAAATAGGAGTTGCTACTCGGGAAGAGGTCCATAGAAAAGGATATTGGCACGAGGCTTTTCATTGTTGGTTTGTGAATGATAAATCTATTTATTTACAGCTTCGCAGTGATAAAAAGAAGGACTATCCAAATCTATTCGATATTACGGCTGCGGGTCATTTGCTATCACATGAAACTGTCCAGGACGGTGTTAGAGAAATAGAGGAAGAAGTAGGAATCAAGGTTCTATTTAATGAGTTACTTCCATTAGGAGTTATTGATTATTGTATAACAAAAGAGAATTTTATAGACAAAGAACTTGCAAATGTTTTTGTATATAAATGTAATCTTCCCCTTGAACACTTTACTATTCATGAAGAAGAAGTGTCAGGAATCGTAACAGCAAAGTTTCATGATTTTTCTGAGCTGTGGTTTGGTGAGAAAGAAACGATACATATTAAAGGATTCAAAATTGATAATAGTGGAAATAGAGTTATACTCAATGAGTATGTTGGAAAAGACCATTTTGTTCCACACGAAATTGATTTCTATCAAACTGTTATTCGGAATATAGCAGAATTATTGTAAATAGTCGATATCCACAATGGAATCGACTATTTTTGTTGGGTGTTGGTGGGGTATCGATGAATTAACTATTTGATGTGATACCCATTTTTTCCAAATGGCTGTACCTCCTCGAGCCATTTTTCTTCAAGTTGAGCTAAAGCCTCTTTTTCATTAAAATATGGATCATCCTTCTTTTTAAGTTTTTCTAAAATAGTAAACGAAAAGGCTTCCTTCCCGTATTGATTCCAATCGTTTTGCAGTTGCTTGTTAGGTGTAAAACCATTTGTTTCCAACATGAATTTTTTACCATTGAGACTTTTTAAATTTCTAGTGCTTCCGATAAAAACTTTGTTATTTTTCTCGTTTTTAATTTGATAAATTCCAGCTTCTATAGGTGTTTCTTTAAATTGTTGTTTTAATTCTTTTTTACGATCCATGATCTTAACCCCCGTTATTTTTTTACCCAGTATTGACTACCATCTGGTTTACGGTCTAAAAATCCGTATTCAATTAAATATCGTCTTATCAAAGCATAATCGTCGAAAATGTTTTTTAATGTCTGATTGAGTTCCTTTTCGCTGTAGTTATGATCGTCTTTTAAATATTTGGCGATTTCTCGAAGAACAATGAGCCGTTGCTTTTCCTTTGGAGGAAATTTACTCATAGGTTTACTTGGACCTTCAGGAAAATATTTCTTTAGGATTTTTTCTTGCTCATCCTGTGTAATATTGTACCGGTCATCTACCATTGTCGCTGTTTTATGGACAGGTAAAAAAGCTGGAGCAAATTCATCTTTTTCTTTCAGTAACTCCATCATTGCTAAAAAAGTCTTCGCTTGGCGTTCTTTTTCTTTTAATGCGAATCGATGATGACGAATGGTAGAGGTGCTTCCAATGTCTAACTCTTTTTGGATTTCTTTGTCATTTTTCCCTTGATAAAAAAGCTGTAAAAGGCGCTTTTGATGTTCTGTTAAGCCAGTCAGCTTTTTGTCCATTCCAAGTAAATAATCAAAAACACTAGTATGAGTGCTCTCGATATGAATCCGCATATATCTTTCTGCATCATAAAGTCTATTTTCATAAGGGTAAACAATGCCTTTTTCTATGTTTTTTTCACATAATAAGCAAGTATAACAGTCTCTTTTTTCAATATACCCCTGTTTTAACTCTTCCAGAGTAGCTTCCCAAAACATATTCGAGATTTCCATGCATATACACTTCCGATCGCAAAGAGATTAAACATAAATAAAATTTGTTTGTTTATTTATAAACATAATACGATAGTGTTTGTGAAATGTCAATTTATTCGTAAATGTTTTGTTTATTTGTTTGTGTATAAGTAAACAATGTTGATATTTGTTTGAAGCAAGTAAACGAAGCATGCTCACATTGACTATTATTTAGGGTCGCTATATAATTTAAGTATGAGGTGAATTTTTGATGGAATCACGTGATCAACAGCTTGAACAATTTGTAGATTGTTTTCAAGCGATTGGCCGATATATGAAAAGAAATCAATGGAGGAACCAAACTGTATCAGAGATAACGAAGACTCAGTGGCTCATTCTCCGCTTTCTTTGGAAACATGATCGTTGTACAATTGGTCAGCTTGCAGAGCAGTTAGAAGTACGTTCAAGTTCCATGTCTCAAATGATTGATCGATTAGAGTTAGCTGGCAAGGTTTTTCGGGAACCTGATCAACATGATGCAAGAACTAGGGTTGTGGCATTAACAGATGCAGGCAGAGAGACCATTACAAAAATGAAAAATGCTCAAGTTGACATGTTATCTGGTCCGTTTAATCAGCTAACTTCCGAGGAGCAAGAAACACTTGTGAAAATTTTAAAGAAGATGACAAACGATCTTAAACCACAACAGAAATAAATTAGGAGGGCTTTTACTTGAAAACACTAGAAATCATTCATTCCCGCCGTAATATTAAAAGCTTTAAATCAGATGCTGTTGATATGAATCTGATAACTAAATGGCTGCAAGCGGGGGCAATGGCACCAAATCATAAAATGACAGAACCTTGGGAAGTGTATGTCATTGGAGAAGAGACAAGAGCAAGGTTAAATCATAAAGCGGATTTCTTTGGTGCGCCAGTTGTCCTTGCAGTATTATCTAAACACGGTGCTACAGAAATTGAAACATATGAAAACCTCCTTGCGACAGCTTGTTTTGTACAAAATTTCAATTTAGCTGCATGGGAAGATGGAGCAGGAACATTCTGGTCATCGATTGGAAACGCTCAAAAAAACCGTGAAATAATAGGTGTTTCAGATGACTACGATGTCATCGGAGTATTCGGTATTGGATACCCAGAAGAAATCAATTCTCCAAAAGATCGAACACCGATTCAAGAAAAAATAAAATACTTACCATAAAAAAGACGAGGATATCTTCTTCGTCTTTTTTTGTTCTATACATAAACATGCTTACAAAAGCTTTCTTTATCTGACTATATCCTTATTCTTCAAACGTAAATTATGACGATCATGAGTTATTTCATGAAAAATTGTTTTCTTACAACAAATAAATGCTATTATTAATCATGTTGAAGGCAACCATTTTCATTAGCATTGGTTTTTGTTACAATATTTTTCTTAAGAGAAAGAATTGGCCAGTGGAAAACGTATAATATTTAGGTGCTATTTTATTGAAAAAGTATAAAGTAGGTGCTTTTTATGATTAATGTAGTCGGCATTACATATGAAAATAGAATTGAAAAAAATCTTTCTATTAATGAAGCAGATTTTGAGAAATATAAATGGTTTTGGGTGGACTTTAATGAGCCAACCGACGATGAGATTCAGCATTTAGCTTACACCTTCCGTTTCCATCCCCTGGCGATTGAAGACTGTGTACAAAGGCTCCAGCGCCCAAAGCTGGACTACTATGATGACCATAGCTTTTATGTTACTCACATTGTCCGGGAACATAATAATGAAATACATAAAGAAGAGTTAGACTTTTTTGTAGGCGAAAAATTTATCGTTACATTTCATCGAATGCCGGCAAACGAAGTTGCTCAAGTCTGGGACCGGCTATTAGAGCAAAAAAATACGGGGAAGTGGGACACCTTTTATGTGTTTTATCAAATTTTAGACAAGATTGTAGATAATTACTTTCCGCTTATTTATAACATAGAAGATCGGTTAGACAAGATTGAAGATAATACGCAAAATAAATCAATGACCGCCTTAATGAATGAGTTATTTGATACAAGACATATGTTATTAAACTTGAGACATACTGTTCATCCAATGCGTGATTTACTATACAGGATGTTAAATTCTCATCACTTGATCGGGATCAGAGAAAGAAGAGAGTATTTCTCTGATATATACGACCATCTTTTGAAGCTATCAGAAATGGTCATGTCAAATAGAGAAGTGACTGCAGATATAAGAGACAGCTATCTCTCACTAAACTCACATCAAACTAATAATGTGATGAAAGTTCTTACAATAATTACCTCCATCTTTGCTCCTTTAACATTTATCGCAGGTATTTACGGTATGAATTTTGAAAACATGCCAGAGTTAACGTGGGATTATGGTTATTTTTTATCTTTAGGTCTTATGTTAGTGATTGGAATTCTGATGTTTCTATGGTTTAAAAGCAAAGGATGGTTTAAGTAACCAGTAAAAATAGAACAGCTGATAAGGAGAAATTTATGGAAAATTGGTTAATCTCAATTATGGAGAATTATGGATATGTAGGGATCATGTTATTAATAGCTTTAGAAAATATCTTTCCCCCTGTTCCCTCAGAAGTGATCTTAACTTTTGGAGGTTTCATGACAACCACAACCAACATGTCAATTTTGGGAGTTGTTATTGCTTCGACGATTGGATCTGTCATTGGAGCAGGTGTGCTTTATTTTATTGGTTTACAGCTTGATGTAGAAAGGCTCGATAAAATCGTTGAAAGATGGGGTCATATTCTACGTTTGACAAAAAAAGATGTCCACAAAGCTGATGCTTGGTTTGATAAGTATGGTCCATGGACTGTTTTCTTTTGTCGTTTTGTCCCATTAATTCGCAGTCTTATTTCAATTCCTGCCGGGATGTCAAATATGAAGCTAGGGTTATTTTTTCTATTAACAACATTTGGAACACTTATTTGGAATATCGTCTTAGTGTATCTAGGTGCATCAGTTGGGGCATCGTGGGAAGAAATTGTTGCAAAAATGGAAATTTATTCAGACATCGTATATGTCGTTCTAGCTTTACTAGCGATTGCTTTTGTTATTTTCTTTATTAAAACAAGAAGAAAGAAATAGGGACAAGGGGACAGGCACCTTGTCCCTTTTTTTATGGGACAATGAACCCGTCCCCTCGGACCACCTTTGGACCATATGAAAAATTTTAGATTAAATTTCAGTTACCTATTTAAGTGCTTACAATATGAGCCGATAGTAATATAGTAGCACTATTTTTAAATGGGGGCAGTTCAATGAAACGATTTTTTAAAAATCTAAAGCTAGGCTGGAAATATAGTCTGGCACTTATATTTTCTTTTATTCTTTTTCTAGTATCCTCTCTTGTTATTTTTCATGAAATGCAAAATATTCAAGATCAATTATCGGCACTTGAGAGAAGAGGAGATCGAGCAATTAAAACAACAGAAATGATGTCTATTTTTAGAGAGAAAAATGTTTTAATCGCAGATTATATACATTCACCTGAGGAAAAATTCGCAGTTGCTTATGATGAAAAGCAGAAGGAGTTCAATGCTCTTCAAGAAGAACTCAGCTCATCTATTAATACAAAGGAAGAAGAACAATTATTTACGTATATTCGAAATAGCGACAGTCAAATGAATGATGTGTTTTTAGATAAAATCGTAAAAGATGTAGCTAAAGGAAATACAGACAATATTAATTCAAATCGTATCTTTACACAAGCATTAAGTAACGAAGCTGTAAGGTATTTAGGGGAATTACGAGAAATAATTAATGATTCTCGCCAAGAAGCATTACAAGATACAAAAGCTAGTATTAGCAGGTCTATTCTTGTTTTATTTATTTCGATCGGAATTGCGATTATTTTAGGCGTTATTATTGCTATTGTTGTCAATCGCCTTATTCAAAAATCCTTAAATAATGTAATTTTTATGGCAAAAGAAATTTCTAATGGAAATTTACTAGTTGAAACAAATGATTATGATAGCAAAGATGAACTTGGTCAATTAAGTTCTGCTATGAATAGCATGCTTCTAAATTTACGCGAAATGATTCATAGAATATCAAATGTTTCTGAGACCGTTTCAAGTCAAAGTGAAGAATTAACCCAATCATCTAATGAAGTAAAAGAAAGTGGTATCCAGGTTGCAGCGACCATGCAGGAATTATCACTTGGCTCTGAATCACAAGCAAATGCTTCTTCTCAGCTTGCCGAAACAATGAGTACGTTTAGTGAAAAAATTAAAGAGTCCAATACGTTTGGTGAAACAATTGTATTTTCGGCGGTATCTGTTCAATCATTGACAGAAGATGGCCGTCTTTTAATGAATTCATCAATTGATCAGATGAATAAGATAAACAAGATTGTAAAAGAATCTGTTGAAAAAGTGAAAACCTTAGATCAGCAATCAAAGGAAATCTCAAAACTAGTTGGGGTTATTCAATCAATTGCTGAACAAACAAATCTCCTTGCATTAAACGCAGCAATTGAAGCGGCAAGAGCGGGTGAGCATGGTAAAGGATTTGCTGTTGTAGCAAGTGAAGTCAGAAAACTAGCTGAACAAGTATCTCTTTCCATTACGGATATTACTGGAATCGTCCACAACATTCAATTGGAATCAAATAATGTTGTGACATCACTTGAAAAAGGATATAGCGAAGTTGAAAAAGGAACGGATGATATTGAAACAACAGGAAAAACGTTTGATGAAATACATCATGCCATTTCTGAAGTTGTTGATAAAATTCAAGGAGTAGCTATAAGACTTAGTGATATTGACCAGGAATGTGGAAAAATGAGTAATTCAATTGAAGATATTGCGTCGATTTCAGAAGAATCTGCTGCTGGAGTCGAACAAACAGCTGCATCCATCCAGCAAACAAGTACATCAATGGAAGAAATTGCTGGAAGTGCAGAACAACTAGCAAAACTTTCGGAAGAATTAAACGGTTTAATCAGAAAGTTTTCATCTTAATTGGTCGAGAGGGCAGGTCCTTGTTTGGGACAAGGGACCTGTCCCTATGTACCAATCCTCATCTTATATTCCTTAGGTGTGCAGCCTTTTTGTTTTTTAAACAGTCTGATAAAGTAGCTTTGGTTTTGGAATCCTACGTCAAGGGCGATATCGAGCATTTTTCGGTTTGATTTTTGCAGGAGTGTGCATGCTTTATTGATTCGAATGGTGTTGATGTATTCCATTGGTGTCATTCGAACAAGTGCTTTGAAAAATCGACTAAAATGGCCCTCACTCATTTGAATATGGGAAGCTAGTTCTAAAACTGTTAGCTTTTGTTTATAATTTTGATCAATATATTGAAGAACTTTTTTTAATAGTTCTGTTTTTGTTAATTCCTTTTGTGTAACTTCCTCATTATGAACCCATGATTGTTTTTTGAAAATGTCTGCAAATAGCAGAAAAAGATACCCCTTTACCTTCAACTCATAGCTAGTTTCCTTGGAAGAATAGCATTCAATCATCATGACGATTGTCCTTAACATTCTCTGATCTGTTTTAGGTGTGATTTTCAGTGAATGGACCAAAGAAAAGCTCTTTATTGCTTCTAAGTAATGACTTTCAATTAAATCATACCCAAAGCTTCGGACCAAATCGATCGAAAAGACAACAGCATGAAGCTTAAAAGGCTTATCCCCGCAAGGATATGCTCCATGTAATTGTTCGCTGGGAATAAAGCACCCAGTACCTTCTTCTAATCGAAACTGTTTTGTTCCAACTTGAACATTGATCGGTCCTTTTTCTACATAAATAAACTCCAATTCAGGATGCCAATGCATATTGAAAATCACTTGACCATCAAGATAGTCAACCATATAAATACGAAACGGAAACATTGAATCACCGTGAACTCGATCCTCAAGAAGATTATGTTTACTCACAAATCATCCCCTCCATATATCAGAATTGTACAATTAATTGTTGAAATTGTGCAAGAATTGTTAGTTTTTTATCACTATAATTTCAATTATAAGATAACAAAAAAATAACTAGCTGCAAGTAATTTCAATATGATTGAATGAAAGCTTAGATAAGGAGTGTTTTGATGAAATTTACCGATGGTTTTTGGCTGACAAGAGAAGGGTTTGATATTCAACACCCAAGAAATGTTCGTGATGTTGTGATAAATGATAATAAGGTGACACTTTATGCACCTTGTAAAGACATTCAACATAGAGGAGATACATTAAATTTACCTTCTTTAACAATTCAGCTATCATCTCCAATGAAAAATGTCATTAAAGTGAAAGCATGGCATCATAAGGGCACAACAAATAAAACACCGAACTTTGACATTAAGGATGAGCTTATTCCGTTAAAATCTGAGCAACATGATGGTCAAACCATTTTTAGTAGCGGAAATGTAAGCGTAAACATACAACACCAACCCTTTAACATTACATTTACTCATGGGAATCAAGTGTTAACCTCTATTGATTCAAAAGGAGTAGCGTGGATTAAAGGTCCTAAGAAAGAAAGTTATATGCGAAGCCAATTAAACCTAGGCGTTGGCGAATATATTTATGGCCTTGGTGAACGTTTTACCCCATTTGTTAAAAACGGTCAGATTGTTGACATTTGGAACGAAGATGGTGGAACAAGTTCAGAGCAATCCTATAAAAATATCCCATTTTATTTAAGTAATAGGGGATATGGTGTCTTAGTCAATCATCCAGAAAAAGTAAGTTTTGAGGTTGCCTCAGAAGCAGTTTCAAAGACACAGTTTAGTGTTGAAGGCGAGAATATTGAGTATTTCTTAATTGGCGGGGATTCACCTAAGGAAGTATTGACGAACTATACAGAATTAACTGGAAAACCAGCACTTCCTCCGGCTTGGTCCTATGGCTTATGGCTAACAACATCTTTTACAACGGACTATAACGAAGAAACGGTGACTCATTTCGTAGACGGGATGGCTGAGCGTGACATTCCTTTAAGTGTTTTCCATTTTGATTGTTTTTGGATGAAAGAATTTGAATGGTGTAATTTCGAATGGGATCAAGACGCATTTCCTGAGCCTGAAGCGATGTTAAGAAGATTAAAAGAAAAGGGCTTGAAAATTTGTGTATGGATCAATCCTTATATTGCCGAAAAGTCTAATCTCTTTGATGAAGCAGCAGAAAAAGGCTACTTGTTGAAAAAGGCAAACGGTGACGTATGGCAATGGGATTTATGGCAGGCCGGGATGGGAGTCGTTGATTTTACAAATCCAGCTGCATGCAAGTGGTATTGCGACAAATTGAAAGTGTTACTTGATATGGGGGTAGATAGCTTTAAAACAGATTTTGGTGAGAGAATTCCAACAGAAGTTGTTTATTATGATGGCTCTGATCCACAGAGAATGCATAACTATTACGCCTATCTTTATAACAAAGTTGTTTTTGACTTACTAGAGAAGGAAAAAGGAAAGCAGGAGGCTGTTGTTTTTGCAAGATCAGCTGCTGTAGGTAGTCAGCAATTCCCGGTCCATTGGGGTGGAGATTGCAACGCAACCTATGAGTCTATGGCAGAAAGTTTACGCGGTGGACTTTCCCTATCATTATCAGGCTTTGGATATTGGAGTCATGATATCGGAGGATTTGAAAATACGGCAAGTCCGGACTTATTTAAACGCTGGCTGGCGTTTGGTTTATTATCAAGCCATAGTCGCCTGCATGGAAGCTCTTCTTACCGCGTTCCATGGTTATTTGATGAGGAAGCAGTAGAAGTTACAAAGCATTTTTCTAAATTGAAAAACCGTTTGATGCCTTATCTATATAGCGCATCAGTTGAGAATCATAAAACGGGTGTGCCAGTTATGAGACCAATGCTTTTAGAATTTGCTGATGATCCAAATACACATGTCCTTGATCGTCAATACATGCTTGGAAGCAGTCTATTGGTAGCGCCGATTATGAATGAAAAAGGAGTGGGCTCTTACTACTTGCCACAAGGGAAGTGGACACACTACTTAACAAAAGAAGTGGTTGAAGGAGGAGCTTGGAGAACAGAAAACTATGACTATTTAAGTCTTCCATTGTTTATAAGAGAAAATACCATTTTAGCAATTGGTCATGATGACATTCGTCCAGACTATGAATTTGCTAACAATGTTACATTCGAGCTCTACCAATTACAGGATAACCATGAGGCAACGGCTTTTGTTACAGATATGAATGGAAGGATAAAAGGAGAAATAAAAGCCGTTAAGCAAAATAACAGCATCCACATTGAAACAACAATGGAGGAGTTAACGTATTCTATTCTTCTTGCGGGCTATGAAAGCATTACTTCCAGTTCAGCAGGAGAAGTTGTGACAAGTAGAGATGGAGTGAAAATTAACTTACAAGGATCACAAAATTTGGAGATTACTTTGTAAGAATTTAGGGAGTATGACTATGACGATTCAAGGGTCATACTCTTTGATTAACTAAGGGGGTAATAGCTATGAAAAAGAATGTGATAAAAGGTTTAAGTACAGTTCTATTAGCAGGCGGATTGTTGGCAGGATGCTCATCAAATAGCAGCGGTGGCAATGGAGATATCGTTGTTGATGTTTTTAATATAAAAGTAGAGACAAAGGATCAACTAGAAGCGATGATCGAGAAGTATGAAAGTGAACATGAAAATGTCGATATCCGCTTAACAACTGTTGGTGGTGGTCAAGATGCAGCTTCGGCTTTACAAGCAAAGTTTTCATCAAACGAAGATCCAGCCATCTTTTTATTAGGCGGTTTATCAGATGTTGAAAAATATCAAAATTATTTACTAGATGTGTCTGATATGGAATCTGCAAAAACCGCCATTGAGGGAACATTGCAAGGTTCAACGGTTGATGGTACGCCGTATGGAATTCCTTTAAATATTGAAGGATTTGGTTGGATGATCAATAAGGACATTTTTGAATCTGCTGGAGTAGATCCTGCTTCGATCGCAAGCTACGATGATTTTGTGAAGGCTGTTGAAACGATTGATAGTCAGAAAAAAGAGCTGGGTTTAGAAGCTGTTTTTGGATACAGTGGTAAAGAGGATTGGGTGACAAGCCAATTTTCCAATCATTTTACAGCACCAGAATTTGAAAATGATTTACAGGTAGCTTATGAAGCGGGTGAGCTTACGTTTAAATATGGAGATCGAATGAAGGAGTATACAGATTTACTAAATAAATATAATGTGCAGCCAATTTTATCATTGGATTATAGTACTTCTGTTGAAGAGCTATTTACGAACAATAAAGTAGCGATTATTCATCAAGGAAACTGGATTGTTCCTTCACTTGATGGGATCGATCCTGAATTTTCAAAAGAAAAATTAGGGATACTCCCGCTATTTGTTGACAGTGATAACGAAGGATATATCAGTGCTGGCCCGTCATGGTTCTGGGGGATAAATAAAGAACAAGATGAAGAAGTTGTAGAAGCATCTAAAGATTTTATTGATTGGATGTATACTTCAGATTACGGTAAACAACAAATTGTTGAAGAGTTTAAATACATTCCTGCGCATGAAGGATATGAGATTGATAATATAACAGATCCTGTATCAAAAGAAGTCTATCAAATGTTATTAGATGGAAAATCAAGAGTATGGGCTCATAACCAATATCCAAACGGATTTTCTACTACAGCGCTATTTCCAGAGTATCAAAAATATTTAAATGGTGATATTTCATGGGAAGATCTTGAAAAAACAGCGAGTGCGAAGTTTACGGAAATGCGTTAACTTTTGATCTGAATGGAATGATGGACGATTCCTCATTCCATTCATCTATTTCACCAAATTTTAGGGGTGTGAGCAAAATGAAAATGAAAAATCTCACCTATTGGCTATTTCTAGCTCCTTGTATAGCGGCTTTAGCCATTGTATTAATTATTCCCTTTTTCCAAGGTGTCTACTATTCTTTTACAGAATACAACGGTTTTCAAGTGAATGAATTTGTAGGCTTTGAAAATTACATCAATCTTTTTAAAGATGATCAATTTATATATAGTCTTGCATTTACAGGGGGTTTTTCCATTGCCTCTGTTATTGGGATTAATGTGATCGGATTGCTTTTAGCTCTATTTGTTACACAAAAAATGGGGAAATTTAACACGATTTTTCGGACAGTCTTTTTTATGCCAAACTTAATTGGCGGTATTATTTTAGGTTTTATTTGGCAGTTTATTTTTCTAAAAGCTTTTGAAGGGATAGCTGAGCTTACTGGGTTAGTTTTTTTTAAGGGCTGGTTATCAGATACTGAAACAGGCTTTTGGGGGTTAGTAATTCTATTTATCTGGCAAATGAGCGGGTATATTATGATTATCTACATTTCATTTTTGAATAATATTCCAGATGAATTAATTGAGGCTTCTACTATTGATGGTGCAAATGTATGGCAACGTTTTTGGAGAATTAAATTCCCTTTATTGGCACCAGCATTTACGGTTAGTTTGTTTTTATCATTGTCAAATGCTTTTAAGGTGTATGATCAGAATATGGCGTTAACAGCTGGGGGGCCATTTAGTTCCACTCAGATGGCCACAATGAATATTTACGATACAGCATTTAAAGTCCAAGATATGGGCTATGCACAAGCAAAAGCGATCATTTTCTTGCTTATTATTACAGCGATTTCAGTGATCCAGCTATATTTGACTAGAAAGAGGGAGACTGATTTATGATTGCACAAAATAAAGCGAAAACATATGGATTCATTTTGCTTGGGTTGTTTCTTTCAATCATCTGGTTTTATCCGTTCTATCTAGTAATTGTCAATTCATTTAAGACAAAGGCAGAGATATTTGTTAATACACTTTCTTTTCCGTCAGAGGGGACATTTGCCAATTATCCTGAGGCCTTTACTGCTTTGGATTTTATTCAGAGCTTTATCAATTCAGTGATTATTACAGTTGTCAGCATTTTTCTTATCTGTATTTGTACATCAATGGCTGCATATGCTTTATCACGTAGACAAGGAAAAACAAGTTCCATTATTTATTTTATCTTTGCGATATGTATGCTGATCCCTTTCCAATCGATTATGATTCCGCTAGTATCAATTTTTGGTTCTTTTGATATGTTAAATCGAGCTGGATTAACAATCATGTATTTAGGATTAGGGTCAAGCTTAGCTGTTTTCTTATATTTTGGAGCGCTAAGAGGAATTCCAATGGCATTAGATGAAGCAGCTATAATCGATGGGTGTAATCGTTTCCAGGTGTACCGATATATTATTTTACCAATGCTAAAACCAACAACCGTCACTGTAATTGTGCTCAATGCCATCTGGTTCTGGAATGATTACTTACTTCCATCCTTAGTCATAAATAAAGAGGGATTATATACGATTCCTTTAAAAATGTTCTATTTCTTTGGTGAATATTCGAAGCAATGGCACTTGGCCCTGGCTGCATTAGTCATCGCGATTATTCCAATTGTTGTAGTGTATATGTTTTTACAGAAATATATCATTAAAGGAATTTCTGAAGGAGCAGTTAAGTAGGGACGAGGTGGAAGCCTCGTCCTCTTTTGGAATTTTGGGACAGCAAACCTGTCCCCTTGACCCACGTATTGAAAGCGTTCTTAATTGTGTGTAAAATAGTGATATTCTATCATTGGAGGGCACCGTCAATGGGTTCCAACTTTTATCATTATCAAAAGTCTCGTTATCTTGTAGTAATTGACCAAATTAAGGAAAAAATAAGGAATGGAGAGATAGAGCCGGGAGAAAGGCTGCCTTCAGAGACTGATTTTGCTAAGCAGCTGCATGTGTCAAGAACAACGTTAAGAGAAGCACTGCGAATTTTAGAAGAGGAAAATATCATTACACGTAAACATGGTATCGGTACGTTTGTGAATAAAAAGCCAGTGTTTTCTGGGGGAATTGAGGAATTGTTTAGTCTCACTCATTTAATTGAGAGAGAGGGGAAGAAGCCCGGAACTGATCTATTGTTTTCAGGGTTTGTTGAACCGCAAGAAGAAGAAGTAAAGGAACTAAAGCTAAAAGATAATGAGCTAGTTTTACTTGTTAAGAGACTTCGTACAGCAAATGATATGCCGCTAGTTTATTGTATAGATAAAATCCCGGCCCATTTACTGCCTGGCGGTTATCAATTGAACGAGGAGTCATTATTTGTTTTTTTAGAGGAAGTAGCTAATGTGAAAATTACTTATGCAAAAGCCTTTATTGAAACAATGGGATATCATGAAGAAATATCTGATATCTTAAAATCTGAGGAAGGTTCACCACTTTTAATATTAAAGCAAATTCATTACGATGCCTCAGATCAACCGGTACTTTATTCTATTAACTTTTTTAGATCTGATCAAATTAGTTTCAATGTTTTTAGAAAGAGAATCTTTTAGAGATTCTTTTTTTATTAGATTTCTAGATTTCATCGCGAATAAATTCTTGTAAATATTGGAATAAATAGTTGGTGAAACATTAATGAAGCAATGGTTTTGACAAATTGGAAACGATTTCTCATAAAAATTCATGATAATGTCTTAAAAAAGTATTGAGTTGTTGGACCTCATACCTTTATAATGTGAATGTGAAGCGAAATGAAAGGGGTTACAAAATGGGAGCTTCAAAATTGATTTGCTTTTAAAAAGGTCCACGGATAGTTGTTGGACGTCCAATAACTTTTATCTATTAAAAAAAAATAATTTTTTTGTATATTTTACTAAATGCTTCCGCAAACAATATAAAGAGTTAATTAGGCTTTGTATAAATTATTGAGGTGATAAACATGAATATATTATGGGGAATCTTTGGGATCGTTGTTGTTTTAGGCATTGCTTTTTTACTATCGAACCAAAAAAAGGCAATCAATTATCGAACCATTTTCGGTGGTTTGGCAATACAGATTATTTTTGCATTTATTGTATTAAAATGGGAGGCAGGGCGCTCGGCATTAGAATGGTTAACCATGAGAGTGCAGGATATTATCAATTATGCAAATGAAGGGCTTTCGTTTTTATTTGGTCCGCTGGCAGATGCTGAATCATTTGGATTTATCTTTGCGTTTCAAGTATTGTCTATCATTATCTTCTTTTCGTCTTTAATCTCAGTTCTTTATTATTTAGGGATTATGCAATGGTTTATTAAAATAATTGGTGGAGGCTTATCCAAGCTTTTAGGAACAAGCAAAGCAGAGTCAATGTCTGCTGCTGCAAATATATTTGTTGGACAGACAGAGGCTCCACTTGTCATTCGCCCATTTTTAGAAAAAATGACAAAATCAGAGTTATTCGCGGTTATGACAGGCGGTTTGGCTTCTGTAGCAGGTTCTGTGCTTGTTGGGTATTCACTTTTAGGTGTTCCACTGGAATATTTATTAGCAGCTAGTTTTATGGCTGCCCCGGCAGGATTGGTACTAGCGAAACTCATGATGCCTGAAACAGAACACTCTGAAACATCAAATTCATTAGTTATGGAAAAAGATGAAGAAGTTGTGAATGTTATTGATGCGGCTGCTCGCGGTGCAGGAGATGGCTTAAAGCTTGCTTTAAATGTAGGTGCTATGCTTATTGCGTTTATTGCGTTAATTGCATTGATTAACGGAATTTTAGGTGGAATCGGCGGGATTTTTGGTTATGAAGCGCTATCACTTGAAGCTATTTTAGGCATTTTGTTTTCGCCAATCGCATTCGCTATAGGTGTGCCATGGTCAGAAGCGGTGACAGCAGGTAGCTTCATCGGTCAAAAATTAGTGTTAAACGAATTTGTTGCATACTCTTCATTTGCCCCGGCAATTGAACAACTAACACCTAAAACTGTTATGGTTGTCAGCTTTGCACTTTGTGGTTTTGCTAATTTAAGCTCCATGGCCATTCTTTTAGGCGGGCTAGGAGGACTTGCTCCAAGCCGACGTTCAGATATTGCGAAACTTGGCATCCGCGCAGTAATTGCCGGAACTTTAGCTTCACTATTAAGCGCGGCAATTGCAGGAATTTTTATATAGGAACAAGGGGACAGGTAACTTGTCCCAAGGATTTAGGCCCCATCTTTTGGGGCTTTTTTCACTTGGGAAAATAAAATTTTTATGGATAGCGTTACTAAGATTAGAGAAACTATTTATAAGAGTGTGAAAATAACTTTTGTTCTTTTCTGATCAAAAGAATATAAGGTCAGTCCAGGGGAAAGATAAGAAAAAAGGAGAAGCTAACATTATGTCACTAAAAACGCAGTGGTTTGTTAATATAGCAATGGTTATTGTTTCATGGCTATCACTACCTCTTTTAGGACGGCGTGATATAAAAAAATATTTTCCTGCCTCAGTTCTTATCGTTCTTCTTGAAGTCTTTCATGTTCAGATTGGTAAAAAGAAAAAATGGTGGATTTTTTATAATAAACCTGAGTCTTATTTTACAGGGGAATTTCCTTTTAATATCGGTCCATTTTTAGTATCTTCGATGTGGATTTTAAAATGGACATATGGCCATTTTAAAAAGTTTATATTCGCGAATGCTATCCTTAACGCTTTTTTTGCGTTTTTTCTTATACGGATACTTGAATATTTAAAAGTAGCAAAATTAGTTCGTTTTAATCAAATCCAATTCTTTCTGTACTTCTTCTTTAAGGCATTTATCTTATATGTTTTTCATTACATAGTAGAAAAAATTAGAAAGTAATTCTTTCCGCAAATAAATGAACTGTGTAAACTACTTCGCTATGTAATAGGGATGTTCATTTCAACTTAGGCTGTTATCAGCTAATATATATTATTAAGGAAGTCACCTATTAGGGTGGCTTTTTCTTTCATATGATCAGAAATGAATTGACCCTGTAGTGCACCCCACAGTTTATGATTGATATGGGAGGATAACGATGTATAAAATTAGCGAATTTGCACAGCTCACAGGACTAAGCAAGGAAACTCTTCGGTATTATGCGGAAGTGAAATTGCTTGAGCCAGCTTACATTGATCCAAAAAATAACTATCGCTATTATGATGATGGCAGCTATTTCTTGGCCATACTGCTAATAAAATTAAGAAAATTAGGGTTTACAATTCAAGAAATGATCGACGTTATGGAGGATGAATCCTTTGCAAATCTTGACAAATTACTGCGTCAAAAAAGAAATAAAATCATGATGAAAATGATGGAGCTTCGTCTCCAAATAGAGGAGATAGATGAGTTTTTATTATCAGGTGAGGAGGAAGAAAAGTGATTCAGTGGAAGGAACAAATGATTATTCATAGGAATATTGAACATGTCTGGAGTTTGTTTTTAGATAAACATATAAAGAAAATTATGCCTAAAGTTGAAGAACATACATTGATTGAAAAGAAAGAAAATGAAGTGGGAGCAAAACATCAGCAAAAATATCGCGAAGGAAAACGAGTAGAGACCTACATTGTGGAAACTATAGCTTATGAAGATACGAAAGACAAAAAGAAAAAGCAAATACGATTTGTTTTAGGAAAGGCATTTGAAATCACCTTAACGTTTACCCTATTAAAAGTAGATGAAGAAAACACTACTTTTATTTATGAAGGGCAAAACAAAGGTGTGAATTTTGTAGGAAGGGCAATGCTTAAATTAAGCAGTCAAAAAAGTAATGATACTGTAGTGAAGGAATTTTTACAGAGAGTTCAAGAAGAAGCGATGAAAGGTTAGTGTTAGTAAGCCTGATTTTGTGGGAATAAACAAGGATCGTCGATAAAAAGTTTAATCATTTTATTAAATACTAGTTGACGGGTAGGAATTGTAGGGATTATAATCAGATTAATAAAAAATGAAATAAGAAAGCCGATCGGACGACCGAAGGCATAATCCTTTTTAAAAGTAGGGTTATGCCTTTTTTTATTCTCATTTTTATAAAAAAGAGGTGGATATAATGAAAAAATTACTAATCTTTGCTTTTATTGGGTTACTCGCTCAGTTAATTGATGGGGCGTTAGGAATGGCATACGGAGTAACATCTACTTCATTATTATTGGCATTTGGAATTGCACCAGCAGTTGCGTCGGCGTCCGTCCACTTAGCTGAGGTTGTGACAACAGCTGCTTCTGGGGCATCACATATTAAATTTGGAAATGTAGATAAACAAACAGTTTATAGGTTAATTGTTCCAGGTTCAATTGGAGCTTTCCTAGGGGCAACATTTCTCAGCAATCTGCCGGGTGACTTAGCCAAACCTTATATCTCTTTGTTTCTATTACTACTAGGTATATATGTTCTTGCAAAATTTCTTTTTACATTTCGTCCAACTGAGGAGAAAAAAGGACTTGAGTTAAGTCGTAAGCAATCAATTCCTTTAGGTTTGATTGCAGGGTTTGCTGATGCAACAGGCGGTGGTGGATGGGGACCAATTGCTACACCGGTTCTATTGTCCAGAAAGGGAATGAGTCCAAGAAAAGTTGTTGGAACTGTTGATACGAGTGAATTTGCTATTGCGGTTTCTGCTACTCTAGGATTTCTTATTTCATTAGGATGGGAGGAAGTAAATTGGCTATGGGTTGGAGCGTTAATGATTGGTGGAATTATCGCAGCTCCGATAGCAGCTTGGTTAGTACAAAAGGTTCCAGCACAGTTAATGGGAGTCCTTGTTGGTGGATTTATTATCTTAGTAAATGCTAGAACAATCGTACACACTTGGGTTGAGAATGCTTCGATCTACCCATATGTTTATATTGGTATTGCTCTGATTTGGGTTATAGCTATCTTTTTTACTATTTCAAAATTAGGTTATTATAAAAATACTAATCAAGCAAATGTAAAATCATAAAGGGATAGGCTGACTAGAAAACTAGAGGCTCTTGGAATGTAAGTACAATGTACTTATTCTGAGAGTCTTTTCATATGGGAAATTTTATTAATCATAGAAACTTATAGATTTCAAATTATGATGAAGAAAAATACGCAGATTTAAGAAACGATGTAGAAGGATTAGTTTTTTTAACTGAATTTTTGCAATATATAAAAGTCTTAAAAATGAGGATAAGTAAGTCTTTTAGAGGAGGAATGAGGTATGTCTCGGTTGCGTGAGGCTGTCTATTATAGGAAAGAAACCTTAATCAACAAGTTGCTAAAATTAGGTGTCTATAAGAAAGAAGAGAATCACCTTTATGAGCTTACATTGTCTGAGATTGAAAATGAATATGATCATCAATTAAAGTGGAAAAAGTGCACTAAACAAACAAAAAGCAGTACACGAACAAGAGAGAAAAGTGGGTGGCAATAGTCTTTAAAAGTTATGACAAATTAAATCATAGGTTCAAATTTTGAATTAAAAGGGAGTGATTCAGATCGAGGGTACGACACAGGATATTTCTGAAAAAAAACGTAGTGTGTTAATTCAGAAACTAGTTGCGTTTAATATTTATAAAAAAGAAGATGAGTTTCTATTTGAACGGCCATTATCAGAACTGGAAGAGGAGTATCATGCTTGCTTATCTAATAGTCACCCGCATGAGAATGTTCATTCCATTAAAATAGTTAAAACGAAAAACAAACAGTAGGAGGTTGTGGTTGCGAAGATCTTGATACTTTAAGACGATTGATAGGTCGATCCATATTACGGATATGAGAAATGTTCTAAATTTGAGTTGACAGGTAGGAATTGTTGGATATATAATCGAATTAACCAAAATTTAGTAAATTGCCCATCGTACAAACGAAGGCCTAACCAATTCTCATAGAGAAAGGTTAGGCCTTTTTGTTTCCAAAAGATTGAATAGAAATGGAGGAGATAAAATGGCAAAGATAAATGAAGCGAAGCTAGCATATATTCTTTCTGAGTTAGAAAAGTTAGATTACGGTTCGTTAACAATAACTGTTCATAAAAATGAAATTATCCAAGTCGATGTTACAGAGAAAAATCGTCTTACAACATTAAAAAGTAAGTTAAGATTAAATGAAAAAGGGTGATAAAATGGCGGATATTTCTATCATAGTAGGGGCACCAAATGACAAATCCCGTTTAAATGGGATATTAGATTATGCAACATCATTACTTAGCAGACGAAACATATCATATGAAATAATAAAGATTCATGCTTTACCAGCTAAAGATTTGATCACGGCTAACTTTAATAGTAATGAAATAAAAAAAGCTAATAAGATTGTCGAACACTCATTAGGGGTTTTGGTTTTGACCCCTGTTTATAAAGCTTCATATTCAGGAATCTTAAAAACTTATTTAGATTTATTACCACAAAAAGGATTAGAAAATAAAGCTGTATTACCACTTGTGATCGGAGGTTCTTTTGGCCATCTTTTAACGATAGAATATGCGTTAAATCCAGTGCTTTCTTCATTAGGAGCAACTCATATTGTAAAAGGAGTTTATATCATTGATCAGCATATCGAAAGAACGAATGATCAGACATTTTTTATACAAGAAGAAACAAAACAAAGGCTGCAAAAGAGTTTAGATATTTTCATAAAATCAATCAAAAGTTAAAAGTAGATGAAAATTGATTGGAAAACCAATGGCCAAACCTTGATTTCAGTGTTTAAGTCTTTTTCCATCTTATTGTAAAAAAGTCTAGAGTAAGGAACTATCAAGTGTATTGATTCATTATATTCAACTAAATAGTATGTGACCAGATAACTGGAGCAACCTTTCATTATTTTAAAGAAGGTTGCTCTTTTTTATTAAAAATAATGAAATGGGGAGAAAAGAAAATGGTCAATCATAAGCGTCAAATGAATTTAGGAGCATTTTTTATGATACCAGGGCATCATGTAGCATCTTGGAGACATCCTGAAAGTAAAACAAATGAAATCTTATCTTTTGAACTTTATCGGAAATTGGCCCAAACAGCAGAGCGTGGAAAATTCGATATGATCTTTTTTGCTGATGGATATGCAGTTCATGATCGGGATGGTGCTGGTATTGAGCAAACGGTCAACGTTCGCCCTGATCCTTTAACTTTACTTTCAGCCCTAGCTGTTGTGACAAACCATATAGGGCTAACCGCAACTGCATCGACTACTTATAACGAACCGTTCCACCTCGCGCGAAAGTTTGCAACTATTGATCATCTTAGTCGTGGGAGAGCAGCTTGGAATGTTGTGACATCGTCGAGTGAAGCAGAAGCTTTAAATTTTAGTAAAGATCACCATTTAGAGCATAGTGTGAGGTATGAACGAGCAGAAGAGTTTGTAGAGGTGGTGAAAAAACTATGGGATAGCTGGGAAGATGATGCCTTGCTGATAGATAGAGAGACTGGAAGGTTTGCTGACCCAACTCGTGTGCATGATTTAAACCATAAGGGGAAATGGTTTTCAATAAAGGGACCATTGAATATTTCAAGACCTGTACAAGGGCATCCGGTTATCATTCAAGCTGGATCATCTGAATCAGGAAAGGAATTGGCTGCAAAGACAGCAGAGGTGATTTTTACTGCATGGCAAACGTTGGATGAGGCTCAGAATTTTTATCAAGATGTTAAAGGGAGACTCACGAAGTATGGAAGATCGGCAGAATCGTTAAAAATCATGCCAGGTGTCTTTCCGGTAATTGGTAGAACTGCAAAGGAAGCAGAAGAAAAGAAACAATATTTAGTTGAACTGATCCCTGAAAAAGTAGGAGTGGGATTATTGTCGGCACTTATAAGTTATGATTTATCGAATTATCCAGTAGATGAGCCTCTTCCTGAATTACCAGATATTGAGGACATAAATGGAGCGAAAACAAGATTTCAGCTTGTAAAAGATTTAGGTGACCGTGAAAACTTAACAATACGTCAGTTATACCAACGGGTGGCAGGAGCTAGAGGTCATAGAGAGATAAAGGGAACACCTATTGAGATTGCCGATCAGTTGCAGGAATGGTTTGAACACGGTGCGGCAGATGGATTCAATATTATGCCACCTTACCTACCTGGGGGCTTAGATGATTTTGTTGACTTAGTGATTCCAGAACTACAAAACCGTGGACTTTTTAGAGAAGAGTATTCGGGTCATACTTTACGAGATCATCTTGGTTTGCAAAGACCTTCGAATAGCTTTAATCAAATAAATACTTAAAGGAGGGGAGATTAAAATGTCATTACTAGAAATTACTCAACTTAACAAATTCTTTGAAAAAGAAAAAGAGGAAATGGTCGTTCTTAAAGATATTAGTCTACATGTTAAACAAGGTGAATTCATCACAATTATTGGACCAAGTGGGTGCGGGAAGAGTACCTTATTAAAGGCCATTGCAGGTTTAGATACTGAATATTCTGGTGAGATAAAGCTGGATGGAAAGAAGGTTATTAGCGCCGGTATTAACCAAGGATTTATTTTTCAAGAACCTAGGTTGTTTCCATGGCTTACAGTCGAGAAGAATATAGCAGGGAATTTATCACTTAAGCGGATGGAAGTAAAAAAGAGTGTTAACAAGCTAATGAAGCTTGTTAGGTTGGAGGGGTTTGAGAAAGCATATCCAAAAGAGCTGTCCGGAGGAATGGCACAGCGTGTTGCAATCGCCAGAGCTTTACTGAGAAAACCAAAGGTACTCCTATTAGATGAGCCCTTTGGTGCATTAGATGCTTTTACTCGTTCTCATATGCAGGAAGCTTTGCTTGATATTTGGAAGGAAGAAAAAACATCGATGATCTTTGTCACTCATGACATAGATGAGGCGATTTATTTAGGAAACAAAGTCATCATAATGAGTGCAAGACCAGGAACCGTTCAAAATGTCATCTCAATAGATCTACCGTTTCCTCGGAGGAAATCCTCTAGAGCATTTCAGGAGTTCCGTCAACTTGTATTAGCAGAATTTGAAAAGGTAGATGAGTTAGAGTTAGTAAACAGTGCAGGTATATAAGGGGGATACAAGATGGAAAATCATTCAGCGTTATCTTTAGAAAAAATACAATCAATGCATGGGAAAAAGGTAAAAAAGAAAAGAGAGCTGCAAAAAACAAGTAGTATCTTGAAGGGGTTTGTCGTACCAATTATGATATTAGTTCTTTGGGAGTTAATAGGGATGTTTGGTCTCATTTCTGATACATTACTTCCAAGACCAAGCATCATTTTTATGACATTTCTTGATTTAGTCATGACGGGTGATCTCATTACACATTTTCAAATTAGTTTGTTAAGAGCAATTGGAGGATTTTTATTAGGGGGAACATTGGGGTTATTATTGGGAGTTGCTGTTGGTTTTAATCAAAGTATCGAACAAACGGTAGATCCTACTCTACAAATGCTCAGAACGATCCCGACATTAGCTGTCATCCCTCTGTTTATTCTTTGGTTTGGATTCGGAGAGGTTTCGAAGATCCTGCTCATTGCGAAGGGAGCATTTTTTCCTTTATATGTGAACACGTTTCTTGGAATACGTGGTGTGGATTCTAAACTTTTCGCGGTAGCAAAAGTATTAGAGTTTAATAGATGGAAGCAAATGACTCTGTTAATTCTACCAGCTGCTTTACCTAATATATTATTGGGTTTAAGGCTTTCAATAGGTGTTTCATGGTTGGCATTAGTAGCAGCGGAATTAATGGGATCAAGTCAAGGTGTTGGCTATCTTATTATGGACGCTAGACAATTTTCTCAAACATCAATCGTTTTTGTAGGTATTATTATTTTTGCAGTATTTGGTAAAGTATCAGATTCGTTTGTTCGAATGTTTGAGAGAAGACTCTTAAAATGGCAAGATAATTTTCAAGGATAAGGAAAGGAATTTTCATTACACTAAATCCAACTAAACATATATGGAAAATTGGAGAGTGATTTGTTTATGTCATTGAAATTGAAAATAATTTTTGGCTTTCCATTCATCGCATTATTGTTAGTATTAAGCGCTTGCGGCAATATATCTAGTGAAAAAGTATCTTCTGAAGCTTCAGTTGAAGGTAAAGAGAGTCAGAACGTTGTCATCAACATTGGTGTTCAAGGAAAGACTGGAATCCTCCCTTATGCTAGGGAGAAACAATACTTTGAAAAGGCATTTGAGAAAGTTGGAGTAAAAGTTACATGGAATGAATTTGCGAGCGGGCCGCCGCATTTTGAGGCACTTGCATCAGGGAGGTTAGATTTTGGTGCCGTGGGAGGAACTCCTGTAATCGCAGGACAATCGGGTAATGTTGATTTTAAGGCGATTGCTGTCCTTAGTGATGGGAAGAAAGGAAATTCTATTGTTGTACCTAAAGGTAGCTCTATTAAGAAGTTAAAAGAATTAAAGGGAAAGAAAATTGGAGTAGCAAAGGGGAGCAGTGCTTATCATTTTTTATATATGGCTTTAGATCAGGCGGGATTAAAGGATAGTGACATTGAAATCATCCAACTTCAACCCGATGAAGCCAGGCCAGCTTTAGATAACGGATCGATTGATGCTTGGTCAATATGGGAGCCATATGCTACTACGGCTGTATTTCAAGGTGCAAAGGTTTTAGTAACCGGAGAAGACTTAAATATTAATGCACCAAGTTTTTTGGTTGCAAGAACAAAGTTTACAGAGGAACATCCAGATTTAACAGTGCTATTCTTGAGAACATATGAAGAGGTTCGTCAGTATTTTGTTGAGGATATTGAAGGAGTATCTAGGGATTTAGCTGAGGCACAAAAAGTCGATGTAAACATTATTCGATCTGTCTTAGAAAATTCAGATCCTATCTTAACTCCAACAACAGAGGAATTTGCAAAAGCACATCAAGATCAAGCGGACTTCTTATACACAGTTGGAGGTATTGATAAACAGCTTGATACATCAAAAGTCATTGAAAATAAATTTGTGGAAGAAGCACTAGGACAATGATAAAAAACCAAACAGGTATAAGCCTGTTTGGTTTTTAGATTTACAAATTAAATTCCGCCGCCACCATCATGAACTATACTTTTTCTTTGCGAACAATTTGAGAGAGCTTAACGTTTAGGGAGAAAAATAAAAATAGTGGGATTATTTGCAAATAAGTGGTTGCGTTAGTATGAGATACATAATATGATAAAGTAAATAATTCTTATAGAAATACTTGGTATTGGATGATGAAACATAAAATAAGTTATGTAATATGGATTAAAGTTGACTATTATACTCAACTTTAAAAAATGAAAGTCGAGTCATTTACTCGACATTGCAGGGAGGAAATATGAAGGTTTCTAGTAAAGGGGAATACGCATTACGTGCCTTATTAGTGTTAGGACAACAACAAGGTACCGTTATCACAATTCAAGAAATATCCGAGAAAACACTTGTTACAATTAATTATTTAGAACAAATTCTGCTCCAATTAAAAAAGCTTGATTATGTAAAGAGTAAAAGGGGAGCAAAGGGAGGTTATTACCTTCATAAGAATTCAAATGAAATCAATATAGGTGAGGTTATCCGTGACTTAGAAGGTCCATTGTCACCAATGGGATGTGCATCTATAACCAAATATGAACCTTGTCCATTAGAAGCAGGTTGCCATTTAAAGCCACTTTGGTCTCTTGTAAGAGATACAATAGCCTATGTTCTTGAAAGAACAACTTTGGAAGATTTACTTTTAAATCGTGTGAGTTTATTGAAGGGAGAGGATTTAGTTGTCTTCAAAAAATAAAATCGATAAAGAAGTAATTGATAAAATTGTTAGTTTCTTAGAAAATCTTGAATTTGGAACTGTACAAATTACCGTACATGATTCACAGGTCACTCAAATAGAAAAAGGAGAGAAATACCGATTTGCTTTAAAAAAGAATAATAAACCATTAAAGACGATTAAAGATGAATAATGAAGAGACAAGAAGACAAGACTGATATGCTCCCCTTAAGGTAGACAGATGAAAAAATAAATCTGTTTTTCCTTAGGGGGAGCTTTTTATGTCTAATAAATACTTTCCAATTGAATATAAGTACAAAGTATTAATGGCTTATAAAGATG
>Ga0180220_1000112_pt1 | contig 142313 bp, 126 predicted proteins | sample eDN5th37CBELigBY_FD_151335 | JGI IMG/M metagenome (GOLD analysis project Ga0180220, IMG submission 151335) | Enriched backyard soil microbial communities from Emeryville, California, USA - eDNA 5th pass 37_C BE-Lig BY (version 2) (version 2) | ecosystem: Environmental > Terrestrial > Soil >...
GGACTAATCTCTTGTGTTCAACATTACAATAAAGTACATGCTTAGGATAAAATTGAACCGCCGTATACGGAACCGTACGTACGGTGGTGTGAGAGGTCGGAGGTTAGTCACCTCCTCCTACTCGATTAACGTTAGAAATCATTTTTTAAAGGAAGCTATCACTCCATTGAACCTCCATTATCCAATAATCACCTTTTCTGTAGGGTAATGATAATTCTCCTTAGTTTCAGGACCGCGAATTAAAAATAGAAATGAAAATATTCCTATCCGTCCAATAAACATAAGTGCCGTAATAACAATTTTTCCAACTGTACTTAACTCTGCAGTAATTCCCATTGATAAACCCGTCGTACCGAATGCTGAAGATACTTCAAACATTATTTCAATTAAAGAAAATGATGGTTCCAACCAAAGCAGTAAAATAACTGCTGACCAGCATATCATTAAAGATGTAGAAATAACAATAAATGACCTTCTAACATCTTCTTGATCAATTTCTCGATTAAATATTTTAATGGAATTTTTCCCTTTTGCATAAAAGAAAATACTTAATATCATAATTGCAAAGGTTGTTGTACGTATTCCCCCACCTACACTACTAGGGGAAGCACCGACAAACATTAAAAAACAGATAATGAGTAAGGTAGGTAATGTAAATTCACTTACGTCCATTGTGGCTAATCCGCCATTACGCGTTGTAATTGATTGAAAAGCAGAGTAGAACAATGTTTCATGCCATGCTTTATCTTTAAAAAAGTGATTCCATTCAAAGATCATAATCATAATTATTCCGAATGCAACTAAAGCAAAGAATGTAATAGATGTCAGTTTACTAAATAATGAAAATCGATAGGGAGTTTCACCTTTATAACCAAGAAATTCTTTTACTTCTATTAAAACCGGAAAACCAATAGCTCCAAGTATCAAAAGAACCATATTTATAAATTGTACGAAATAATCATTCGCAAATGGAATAAGAGAGGAGCCCGTAATGTCAAAACCTGCATTTGTGGTTGCACTAACAGATGCAAACAATCCTTGGTAATATGCCTCTTGCCAAGTAGGAAAATACTTTAAGAAATAAGTCCCTAAAATCAGCGCTCCTAAAATCTCGATAATAATGATTAATAATAAAATCTGCCTCATTAATTGTACAAGACCTGAAAGTGTCGATCTGTTTTGATCAGTCATGATCAATTGACGTTCTTTAAGCCCTATCTTCTTTCCGATTACAATCCATATAAATGTACCGAGTGTCATGATCCCGATTCCGCCAAATTGTAAAATGAAAATGAGAAAAAAAACACCAGTAGTACTAAACGTTTCATTTGTAGGTACAACAGTGAGTCCAGTAACGCTTATAGCACTTACACTCGTAAAAACTGCATCTACAAATGACCATTCGATATTTTCTTTGTGTGCAATAGGTAGACTCAATAAAATAGTCGAAACAATCACTGCAGAGATGTAAAATAAAACGATTAGTTGTACTGATGTTAGTTTTTGGGTGATCTTTTGCTCTTTAGACAAAAGTTTTTGATTTAACATGTCAAAACCTCAAATCTTATGTTATAGGAATTAATATTATAGCAAATTATATAAAAAATGGTTTTGTATATATACCCTATTTGATTATTTAATCCTGTTAGTAAATTGGCAAAGTAAAAATTTAAAAATTATGGTTGACGCAATAAAATTATAGGAGTATTTTTAGTGTAATCAATTATTATTTGAATATGACAACCTTTTTGCTGAATCATTATGAGCGGGGGAACCAATTTTGATAAACAAAGTTTATCTAGGGGTGAATCTTAGCATAGAAAGCTAAGTAGGGATACTCTCAATCCCGAATCCGACAGCTAACTCCGTAAGCATCTAACACGAGAGAAGGGTTAATATGATGAAAGTTGACCATTCTTAATAAAGGAGAATGGTCTTTTTTTGTCCTATCAAAATGTTTTACATGTTATAGAAGATAGGATAGGGATTGCCATTAGGACATGTTAATTTTATTTTTACGGAAGGGGCTTGAAAAGCATGAAAAAGCAATTTGCCGTTTTTGGTTTGGGGAGATTTGGGGGCAGTTTAGTAAAAGAATTCTCAGAATTAGGAGTAGAAGTTCTTGCAGTAGACATAGACCAAGATAAGGTGAATGCATATGCACAATATGCTACTCATACAGTTCAAGCAAATGCAATTGATGAATCTATTCTTAAACAAATTGGGGTAAGGAATATCGATCATGCATTTGTTTCTTTTGGTGATAATATTGAATCTAGTATCTTAACCTCTTTATTACTTAAGGAGATAGGTGTACCAAAAGTATGGGCAAAAGCTCAAAATGATTATCATCATAAAGTGTTAAGTAAAATCGGTGTAGATCGTGTAATCCACCCTGAACGAGATATGGCCAAGAGAATTGCACACCATATTGTGTCTGATAAAATCATTGATTATATCGAACTATCAGAGGAATATAGTATTGTGGAGATAGTAGCATCAGAAAAATTACATAATCAATCACTTATTGATTTAGATATACGAGCAAGATATGGTTGCAACATCGTTGGAATTCAAAGAGGGGAAAATATACTTATATCTCCTGCTGCGGATGAAAATATAAAAAAAAATGACATCTTAATTGTGATTGGACGAAATAATGATATTAACAGGTTTGAAAGAGAAGGTGTCTAAACATGAATTATAAGATAATTAAGCTTAATCCATCACAATTATTGATCTTAGTTTTCATCGTGTTTATAACCTTAGGAACTCTTCTACTTAAATTACCGTTTGCTACCACAACTTCAGTTACTTGGTTGGATGCATTATTTACAGCAACCTCAGCTATGACAGTAACTGGTCTTATCGTAGTTGATACAGCTCAGGCATATACAACGTTTGGAGAAATCGTGATTGTTTCATTAATTCAAATTGGTGGTTTAGGGATTATGTCCTTTGCCGTATTGATTTTTATGATGTTAGGGAAAAAAATAGGGTTAAAGGAAAGGTTATTAGTTCAACAAGCATTAAATCAAACCTCAGTCGGTGGTGTAATCAAATTAATTAAGAACTTATTTGTTTTTTCTTTATCGATTGAACTAGTTGCGATGCTATTTTTAGCAATAAAGTGGGTTCCTGAATATGGATGGAATCAAGGGCTGTATTATAGTTTCTTTCACTCCATTTCTGCATTTAATAACGCAGGTTTTGCTCTATGGCCTGATGGTTTAATGAAATATGTTGGTGACCCAATTATTAATATTTTTATTACACTTCTCTTTATCATCGGAGGATTAGGATTTACTGTTTTATCTGATTTATGGTACAAGAAGAAATTTCAAAAGCTTAGTCTCCATTCAAAAATGATGATCGTGGGGACATTTATCATCAATATTGTGGCGATGTTATTAATTTTTGTTTTAGAATATAGTAACCCGAAAACATTGGGAGGACTATCTTCATTAGCTGATAAAGTTTGGGCATCTTATTTTCAAGCTGTATCTCCGAGAACAGCTGGTTTTAACACATTAGATATAGCTGGTTTAGATGAAGCAACGATTTTTTTATTTTTACTCTTAATGTTTATTGGTGCAGGGAGTGCATCTACAGGTGGAGGAATTAAATTAACAACATTCATGGTGATTATTTTTGCTGTTCTCACCTTCTTAAAAGGGAAAAAAGACATCGTTATAAGGAATAGGTCTATTAATCTTGAGGTCGTTTTGCGATCACTTGCCATTTCGACAATCGGGCTTGTCTTTATTGTCACAGCTGTGTTTATTTTAAATATATCAGAAGAAGCTCCATTTTTGGAAATTTTATTTGAAGTAATCTCAGCATTTGGTACTGTAGGTCTATCGATGGGCTTGACAGGTTCTCTAACTTTTATCGGAAAAATTGTCATTATATTCATTATGTTTATTGGAAAGTTAGGACCGCTTACATTAGCATATTCCCTTGCACAACCAGAAAAAGCAAAGATCAAATACCCAACTGAGGATATTCTTACTGGTTGATAGTTTTTTATTAAAAAATTAATTTTAATCGGAGGTTTAGTTTAAAAGCGCATTAGAAATGAGAATGCGCTTTTTTGTATCTAATGCCCGTATACCATCAGAAGAAATGTTATTACAGATCCTCAAGAATTCCTCTTATTGATTAGGACATTATATAAATAGGAGGGATAGATGATGGGATTTCGGATTTTATTATTTTTATTAGTAAATTGTTTTCTTTTTTCAACAGTGGCAAGTGCTGAAGTACCACTTACTGCAGCATTTATTCGTGATCACCAATTATGGATTAAAAAGGGAGATCAAGAAATACAAGCAACGAAGGGACGATATGTATTTTCTCCAAAATGGTCATATGACGGTCGTTTTATAGCTTATCTTAACGGAAATAAACATGGTGAAAAATCGAATTTGTTTATTTATGACACAAAAGAGAAAAAAAATTATCAGCCATATGTGATGGTCGAAACTTCAGATTTTAAATGGTCTCCGATAAAAAATCAATTAGCCTACACCTCAGGTGGTGTATTAAATGTTACGATGACTAAGAATGGTCGACCACAGGGCTTTGAAAATGTTTCTCTAGGTGTTAGCGGTTTTGAATGGTTTCCAAATGGAAAAGAATTTATCGTTTCCTCACAATCCAATTTACTCCCCACAGGATGGGGACCGATACAACTTTATAGAATTCCTGCCGATGCCAACCTTGATTCAGGTAAAATGAAACCGTTTTACACAATTCAAACACATATGCCTGAGTTATTTGCAATATATGCTGACTATTTTAAGTGGAGTTATGATGGGAAATGGTTTAGTTTTATAGCTGTCCCTACAGCATCCTTGTCCATGGATAGTAATACATTATGTGTCCTTTCACAACAAGGAAAATCATTTCAAACAGTTGGGACAATGCTAGGCTATCAAGACTGGGTAAAGTGGGCACCATCTGCCAATCAGTTAGCTTATATTTCTGGAGAAGGCAGATTTTTCGTCGAAAACAAAAACCTCACAATTAAGGAAATGCCGACTACTTCCCAACAAAAGGAATATACACCAGAAGGTTTTGTAGACCTTGATCTGGACTGGTTCTCTTCAGACAAGGTGATAGTCTCTCGTGCAAGGGAAAAAAAGGAGTGGGATGAAGGACCTGTTCCAATCATGTATACATCACTTTATATGATTAATTTAAAAACAAATGACCAAAAACAAATATCTAACCCAAAGAAGAATGAACTTGATGAAGATCCTCAAGTTGTTGGTTCATATCTTACCTGGTTTCGTAAAGCAGCAAAGGACAATCGAGGTAATGTATGGGTAAAAGACGGACTTGATGGCAAAGAACGTATATGGCTAAAGAGTGTTGATTCAGCTCCAGTGTTTTATGTACATTAGCAAAACAAAAAAGAGCGAAATAAGTACATTCACTCTTTCATAAAAAAAGACTCTCGGCAAATCCGAGCACTCCACAAAAATGTGGTATATACGTACATCCGGAAAAATGATGTGCCAACATGTAGATGCATGGTATACAGTGATCAGAAGGAAAATTTGACTCCTCCAGCAATCATATAAAATCACCCGGCTAAGATTTTTTTAAAATTTCAAGTGGCAGTTATTTGTTCTGCACTTTTTTGAAAACAACTTGATAATAACGATTAAAAAACGCACAGGACCCGAATTTTTAGTAATTTTATTACAAATCTCTTGTGATCACCTCATGTATTATGAGAATCTATTTAAAGTACTTTTGGGGTATCCTTCTAAAAAAGTTCTGATATTCGCGATATTCTTCAACAATAGATTCCATAATCTTATCTCCCCACTAGAATAGTTTGCAAGGTCGAACGATCTTCTCTTTATTCAAATGATCATGTAACTATCCTCCATCGCTAAAAAAGGATACTTTGAGAATATCAATTGGAAATTTAAATCAATTCTCTACTTTACCAAAAATTTTATTATATGGTTTAGAGTATAAGAAACTAAGGCTTTCCCATAGAACTTGGCGACAAGCAAAGTTTGACTAATATTTTTCAAATGTAAATCAAAATACTATAATATTAATAACAAACCTGATGAAAAATAATTTGCTGTATTAAATACAGGTTTATATATTGACTATTATATACAGCTTTAACAATTGGATTTGAAAGAACGTGCTGAAAACACCAGATGAATAATGATTTATAAGTTAAATAGAAGAATAGAATGTAAATTCAAAATCTTTTCTTATCCCGATAAGTAAAATACAGTTGGTATCATTTTAGTTTTTATAATGCTTAATAAGTTGGTTGCATATCTTAATTAATTTTTATTTAATGTATGAAATATATGAATTCTGTATTTCTAAGCTGCGATTATTTGGGGATATTCATTAAGGTTTACAAATTGTACGTATAAGATGAGTTGGCAGAAAGCATAATTTACTATAATATCAACAAGATGAGGTGATAACTTGGAGACTAAATACAACATAGTCAAACAAGCATTAAAGTCAAAAATTTTAGATGGGTCATTTCAACCTAATCAAAAAATAAGCTCTGAAAGCGAGTTAATGAAACAATTTGGAGTTAGTCGCCATACTGTGCGATTAGCAATAGGAGATCTAGTCAATAATGGGTGGCTATATAGAGAACAAGGGGCAGGGACATTTTGTGCAGATAGGTCAAAGATCGAGGGTGCTGCTGTTAACACTAAGAATATAGCCATAATTACTACTTATATATCCGATTATATATTTCCTTCAATTATAAGAGGGGCAGAATCATACTTAAGTGAAAAAGGATATAATGTTACCCTATTCAGTACAAACAATGATCATGAAAATGAAAAAAGAATTTTAGAAAAGATTTTAATACAACAATTTGATGGAGTTATTATTGAACCAACTAAGAGTGCTTTTGCAAACCCAAATATAAATTATTATTTAAATTTAGAACGTAAAAACATACCTTATATCATGCTAAATGCTTATTATGATGAACTTGAACCAATAAGTCTAACAATGGATGATGAGAAAGGCGGTTATATTCAAACAGATCATCTTATTGAATTAGGACATAGAAATATTGTGGGGTTTTTTAAAAATGATGATGTCCAAGGTATCAAAAGGATGAAAGGATATATAAAATCACATAGAAACCATGGACTTTCGATAAATCCTAACTACATAATTACTTATAATACAGGTGAGAAAACATCCAAGCCTATTGAAATGTTACGTCAACTTTTAGAACTGCAAAATGAAGATCGACCAACAGCAATCGTCAGTTATAATGATGAGTTAGCTATTCACTTATTGGATGTAATACGCGAGAAAAATCTACAAGTTCCAAATGATATTTCTATTGTTGGTTTTGATAATTCATTTATGGCGAAAGTTTCAGAGGTGAAATTAACTACAGTTCAACATCCACAAAGCAAAATGGGAGAAAACGCGGCTAAAATCATTTTAGCTATGGTAAAAGAATCAATTTCTAATCTAAAAAAAGGAAACACAACAGTAGAATCAATTGTGTTTGAGCCAAAACTCATTTTAAGAAATTCTACTATAAAAGTAAGTAAAGGAAAGTAAATAGTCGAGTTTGTCAAAATGAGGAATCATACAATACGTTAGTAATCTTGCTTTTTGCTAACCTTACGTTGAGTGATGGATCATTAATCAACTTTTATCCATAGAGTAAGAAATTCCTAGTTTCTTATTGTATCAGTATCAGTTGCTAATATGTACTCTCTAAGGGAGATTTTGTATCTTTTAAAAAATAAATTGTAAAGTTCTAAAAATTCATTTATAATAAAAATATAAACTTATACGTACAAATTATTTAGTTTGATAGAAAAAAATGTATATTTTTTAATATTCATATCAACTTATACGTATAAGATGGTGTATGTTGAAATTAAGGGAATAGAGTGAAGAAATATAGATGTATGAAAGTCTTATACGAGTTTATTTTATTTGACTGATATTTTGATACATCTATTCTTTTAATTCCGTTGTATGAATGCGCATACAAAACAGAAAATTCAATTATTAAAGTTGTAAAAGGAGTGATTTTAATGGTAGGTCAATTAAATGCGAAAATGATCCTGGATAAAAATTACGAGATTGCAAAAGTAGATGAACGGATATATGGTTCATTTATTGAACACCTAGGGAGAGCGGTATATGGCGGAATATATGAGCCGGGTCATCCAGAAGCGGATGAACAAGGTTTCCGAAAGGATGTCATAAAGTTAGTACAAGAACTTCAAGTTCCAATCGTAAGGTATCCTGGTGGTAATATGGTCTCAGCATATAATTGGGAAGATGGGATTGGTCCTAAAGAAAATCGCCCACGACGTCTTGAGTTAGCTTGGCGAACGATTGAAACGAATGAAATTGGGACTAATGAATTTGCTGATTGGGCAAAAAAGGTTAACTCTCAAGTCATGATGGCAGTTAATCTTGGAACAAGAGGAATCGATGCAGCAAGAAATTTAATTGAATATACAAATCACCCTAGTGGTACATATTGGAGTGACTTGAGAAGATCGCATGGTTATGAAAAACCTCATAATATAAAAACTTGGTGTCTTGGTAACGAGATGGACGGTCCATGGCAGGTCGGTCACAAAACTGCACATGAATATGGAAGAATCGCAAAAGAAACGGCTAAAGCTATGAAACTAGTCGATCCAACTATTGAATTAGTTGCATGCGGAAGTTCAAATACTGGAATGCCTACATTCCCTGAGTATGAAGCAACTACTTTAGATCATGCATATGAGGAAGTCGATTATATTTCACTTCATCAGTATTATGGCAATAAGGAGAATGACCCTGCAAACTACTTAGCTAAAAATATGGATATGGATCATTTTATAAAAACAGTTATTTCTACTTGTGATTATATAAAAGCAAAGCATCGAAGCAAAAAGACAATAAATTTAAGCTTTGATGAGTGGAATGTCTGGTACCATTCTAGAGAATCTGATAAAAAGATTGAACCCTGGACAATTGCTCCTCCACAATTGGAAGATCACTATAACTTTGAAGATGCCCTTTTGGTTGGTAGTATGTTAATCACATTCTTACAGCATGCGGACCGTGTGAAAATGGCATGTTTAGCACAGTTGGTAAATGTTATCGCGCCTATTATGACTGAAAACAATGGTCGTTCTTGGAAACAAACAATTTTCTATCCTTATATGCATGCATCTATGTATGGTAGAGGAACATCGTTAAAGACAATTCTTACATCACCAAAATATGATAGTAAAGATTTTACTGATGTCCCATATGTCGATAGTGCTGCAGTTTATAATGAAGAAAAAGAAGAAGTTACTCTCTTTATGGTTAATAAACACTTAGAAGAAGCAATCACAGTATCTAGTGATGTTAGAAGTTTTGAGGGGTATCGCATAGTAGAACATATTGTTCTTGAGCATGATGATTTGAAAGCGGTTAACACTGTGTCTGAACAAACTGTCGCACCACATGGTAATGGTCATTCAACCTTGGATAATGGTATTTTAGAGACTAGATTACGGAAAACATCTTGGAATGTCATTCGTTTAAAAAAATCCTAATCTATTAATTAGAAAATATTATGTAAAGCAATTTCGTTAAGGGGCATTTTTCTCTATGTCCCTTAACTGACAATGTGATTGCTAAGGAGGAATTTCTATGTATCCAACTGCCAAGAGTGCAAAACAAGAGATAGCACATGCCAAAAGTCCAAATCGTCTTGCAAAAATATTGAACTCCCAAAAAGTTGTTCCTTATATTTTTATCTCACCTTTTGTTATATCACTTTTAATTTTTACTATTTATCCTACCATTAAAGCTATTATTATGAGCTTTCAAAGTGTACTACCAGGCCAAGTAACTTTTATTGGTTTAGATAATTACTCCAGGGTTTTTAACCCTGTTTTCTTTAAAGCTCTATCAAATACTACGATTTATGTCATATTAACCGTAACTATTTTAACAATCATTCCGATCATTTTAGCAGTGTTGTTAGACTCTAAGCTAGTGAAATTTAAAACATTATTTAGAGCATCGTTATTTGTTCCTGCATTAACGTCTACTATAGTTGCAGGTATGGTGTTCAGACTTATGTTTGGAGAAACAGATACCGCAGCTGCAAACCAAATACTAAACTGGTTAGGTTTGGAATCTGTTGATTGGCAATATAATGCCTGGTCAGGGATGCTACTAATGGTACTGCTATGTTCATGGCGTTGGATGGGAGTAAACATTTTATATTTCCTTGCAGGTCTGCAAAATGTTCCTAAAGAATTATATGAATCTGCTGAAATAGATGGTGCTAATGTGTTTGAAAAATTTAGATATGTTACACTTCCATTTTTAAAGCCAGTTACGATTTTTGTTGTAACAATTTCCATTATTGCTGGATTTAGAATGTTTGAAGAAAGTTATGTCTTTTGGCCTGCAGGATCACCAGAGAATATCGGTTTAAGTGTTGCAGGATACATTTATCAACAAGGTATTTCACAAAATGATTTGGGATTTGGTTCTGCAATCGGTGTTATTTTAATGATTATTATCTTTGTTGTTAGTATTGTTCAATTGTTACTTACAGGTGCATTTAACAGGGGTGATGAATAAATGAATCGAAAAAAAAGTGTCCTAATAAAATCGGTCATCAATCTTTGCTTTTTTGTTATATCTTTTATTGCTCTTTTTCCACTGATCAGTTTACTACTAGCTTCATTCAGACCATCGACAGAGTTAATGAGAAATGGGATTAGCCTTACCTTTGACCCAAGTGAACTAAATTTAAATAACTACACATATATTTTTTCCGAAGCAGGTCAATATTGGACCTGGTATGGCAATAGCTTAACCATTTCTGTATTGACTATTGTTTTATCTTTATTTTTCTCATCATTAGTGGGTTATGCATTAGCTGTATATGATTTTAAAGGGAAAAACTTTTTCTTTACTTGTGTATTATTTATCTTAATGATTCCATTTGAAATTTTAATGCTTCCATTATTTCAGTTAATGATAGACACAGCTTTAGTTGATACGTATACAGCTGTTATCCTTCCAGCGGTCGTTGCACCGGTAGCAGTATTCTTCTTTAGACAATATGCACTTGGTCTACCAAGAGAATTAATGGATGCAGCAAGAATGGATGGATCTACAGAATATGGAATTTTCTTCAAGATTATGTTGCCACTAATGACACCATCATTAGCAGCAATGGCCATTTTACAAGGATTAGGTGCATGGAATAACTTCTTATGGCCATTAATTGTTTTACGGTCAAATAATTTATTCACATTACCATTAGGACTATCAACATTATTAACACCATATGGAAATAACTATGATGTCTTAATAGCTGGATCTGTAATGACAATTGTACCAATTATTATTTTGTTCATTTTCTTCCAACGTTACTTTGTAGCTGGACTAACTGTAGGAGGAGTAAAAGGATAATAAGTTAGATGAAAAATGAGGTGACTAGTAGATGAATGCGAAACAAATTGTCTCGTCAATAGATTTGATTCTATATTGGGTTACTAGTTTAGCATTTATCAATGTATTGTGGATTTTATTCACACTACGTGGATTGGTGGTCGGGGGAGCTTTTCCAGCAACCATAGCTGCGTTAGGTGTATCAAGGAAATTGATCTTGAGAGATTCAGAGGTTAAGATATGGCAAACTTTTAAACAAGTCTATCGAGAAGAATTTCTTCAGTCAAATATCCTTGGTTGGTTTTTATCTATTATTGGAGGCTTGCTTTATATAAACTTTAGAATCATCTCAAAGTCAGCAGGTGATTTTGCTATCGTCACTCCATTTGCTTTTTATTTTGTTTTATTCTTTTATAGCATTATTGTCATATGGTCTTTTCCATTACTTGCACACTACAAGGCGACTTGGTTTCAACATGTGAAAAATGCGTTTATTATTGGTTTGACTAAATTTCATTACACCTTTGCGATTGGATTATTAGCATTTACAGTTATGTATTTTTCTTTAGAATATCCTGGATTAGTCCCTTTCTTCTCAATAAGTGTGTTTGCTATGGGCGGGATGTGGTTCTCATTGAAGATTTTTTCAAAGATAGATCAAAAAACAACTTAATTAGGCAGGCGACGTAAATAAGTACAAAATTTACTTTTGTAGGCGTTGTTATTTTAATGTGGAATTCCAGCAAAATTTTTTGGGGGGTGATTTTTCATTAAAATTAAGAGAAATTCCTGTTAAAAATTACTAATTTAAACTAGTTAAGGGGGATGCAGAATGAAAAAGAAATCATTACTATCTTTACTTTGTGGGTTAATGGCATTGTTATTAGTGGCTTGTAGTGGCGGTAAATCTAGCTCAGGGGAAGCAGAGGAAACGAAAGTTATTGGTGATGATGTAGAAAATGCAACAGAACTTACATTTTGGTCGTTTAACGAATTACATTTAGCTTTTTTTGAAGATGCTGTTCCTCGTTGGAATGAAGCGAATCCAGACAAGCCAATTAAATTGAAGGCAGAAGTATACCCTTTTGATAATATGCACACGAATCTTTTAATGGCATTACAATCTGGTAAAGGCGCACCAGATATGGCTGATATTGAAATAGGGAAGTTTCCGAACTTCTTAAAAGGTGAACCACAGCTATTACCTATGAATGAATATATTGAGCCTGAAATGGATAATTTCGTCACATCGCGTTTTGAAATTTATTCAAAAGATGGTAATTATTATGGCTTACCTACTCACGTTGGTGCATCTGTTATGTATTACAATAAAGAGATTATGGATGCAGCAGGAGTTGATATTGATTCTATTAAAACATGGGATGACTTTAGAGAAGCGGGTAAAAAAGTAGTTTCAAATACTGATGCAATTATGACATCTGTCTCAACAGAAGATTTAATTCCTTATTGGTCGATGATTTCTCAACGTGATTCTGATTTCTTTAATGAGAATGGTGAGATCACAGTTAATAATAAAGAAAATGTTGATACCCTTCAATTTTTGCATGACATCATATACGAAGATAAGATCGCTGAAGTAATGCCTGGTGCAGCACCTCATGCGGAAGAATTTTATAAATTTATGAATGATGGTGGTCAAGCAGCAATCGGTATGCCAATGTGGTACATGGGAAGATTCCTTGATTACATGCCAGATCTAAAAGGTAAGATGGTTGTACGCCCAATGCCTGCTTGGGAAGAAGGCGGTAAACGCTCAGCTGGTATGGGAGGAACAGGTACAGTTGTAACAAACCAATCAAAAAATCCAGAATTGGCACAAGAATTCTTAGCGTTTGCAAAGTTGTCTAAAGAAGCAAATGTTAAACTATGGACTGTACTTGGATTTGATCCTCCACGCCACGATGTATGGGAAAGTGAAGAAGTATTGGCAGATAACAAATATTATCAATTTTTCGGTAATGATTTATTTGATACATTAAATGAGATTAAAGATGAAATCAATGCTGTAAATATTACAGAATATACACCAGATGTCGCAACTGAAATTAATACCAATGTATTTAATAGTGTAATAAGACAACAGTCACAAACAGCGGAAGAAGCATTAAATAAAGCGCAAGAAACAGTTCAAAGTAAAATGAAGTAGTTGAAAAAAGATTGAGAGGTTCTTCTCTCAATCTTTTTTTGTATTATTTACATCTGCACAAGTTATAATAAATTTTAAAAAAGGAGTTTGAATATAAACACCCAACAATATAAATAGGGTATTATCTGAAAGCAATGGAAGGTATTGAAGAAACGAATTAATCGCTTGTCCAGTTAAAGGTTCCGAAGGAAAGAAGCTAAAGGATTAACCTACTGTCGAAAAGGTTACCGGTACATCTTAGATTATCGAAAGTCATTCTCAAAAATAAGACTTAAGCAGAGGGGACTCCCCTCTGCTTAAGGACATTATCTAAAAGTACACACCGAAATATAAATTGAAACGCAGTATCCGCGAACTGTACGTACGGTGTTGTGAGAGGAGCAAAAATAAACTGCTTTGTTTTCCCTCTACTCGATTTTAACAAGCTAACATTAAAAACTATTATTCAGGATTTTCAGTCTTGCTTGAACGATTAGAAATAGGATAATTTTCCCCATATCCTTCTACATGACCTGCATGTTCTCTGTTATATGCTGAGCCTGAACCTGGATTATTATCAGCCATTTTATTTTTTTTGTTTTTATTACTTCTTGATGGATTTGGCATAAGTTTCACCTCCTAAGTACATATTTAGATTGGATTGAAATTGTGAAATTATTCAAGAGAGTGATGAAAAGCTTCGATGTTATTTGCAAATATGTTATGACATTGATATGAAAGGTTTGGTATAATATGTAAAAAGTGAAGGTGAACGTGAATATATTGGGAGAGGTAGCATATGTACACTTATGAATCTTTTGGTTCATTCACTTCATTAAGACCCATTTTTATGACCATTTTACTTGTTAATTAATGATTCCAAATGAACGAAATAAAATGATAAACAAAATCACTGTGCTTCATTTTTCGACTCTTATTTTGTTTTAGTTTATATATGGTGATAAATCTTATTAAAACACCCAACAGGTCATTAGTTATCAAGGAAATGAAGGATAGGGATGCAATTAATTGTTCAAAGTAATGATTTACAAAAAGCGGTTTTTTCGGGAGCAAGGTGGAAGGACGTTAATGCTCGAGTTAGTAATGAAATTACTAGTAAGCAAAATCTAAACAATAATCTGAGAACATGATCATTTTACTTCTCTTAAGCCCTTCCCATCAAGAATATCCTGAATCCCTTCTTCACAAACTCCATACGATCTCCAAAAACAAGACTGACAAACAATTTGAATATCTGTAGGAACGATCCTTTTACTTATGATTGATTCAATGTCCTCCCAATTCAGTATATGTCCGATTTTGAGCCCAAGTTTTTCTAATATAGCAGCATCTCTTTCATAAATATGGTCGTCTTGACAATGGTATTTCCCTGAATTGGGATATTTTTCACACAAGTGATCAGGACCTAAAATAAGCTGAATCCTCGTCTTGGGATTCTCTCTTAAGGATTGGTGCAGACGTGTCATATTTTCTACATATTCTTGTGAATAACCCATGCCTCGATATCCCAATAGACAAAAAATATGATGACCTCGTAGTTTATACATCGTTTCCTCCTTTGAAGAAACTTTAATGTTAACATAAATCACTGTAAAGTTAACATTTTTGATTTTATCATAATTCATCAAATGAAATAGGGTTTTTTTACTTAAGGGTGAATTTTTTGATCATCTTATTCAAATGAGAAAGGAAATGGCATGAAAAATAGAAATAAAAATATCCCATTCATCTTAATCATTTTAGTTATTATAACAATCTTGCTTTTATTAGAGAAGCAACAGTCATATTCAGAACCGCAGGAGGCACTATTAGCTACTGAAGATAACTTGTTGTTAGTTCCAGCCTATTATATAGAAGATGAGGCTCTTTTCTTCTTTATTAAGAATAGAAACAATTTAGGTGCTTCGTTTGTTGGTAAAGGCTTCTTTGGCTGGAAAGCAGGAATGTTAACTTGGAGTTCTATGAAAGATCATTATGAAGAAAAGCTCAATGGATATCAAAGGCATGGTGAGAATTTAATATATGGAATACTTAAGGGTAGGGAAGGTGAAGGTTTTATTGTGAAAGTGAATGAAAACGAAGCTAACATTCTAAACCTGGCAATGCTTCCTACCGAGGTAATTACCCAATACCAATTAGAAAATCTATCAATTTGGTATTTTGAAAGTGAAACAGCCATTGAAGAGGGAGAAATTAAATTAATAAATAAAGAAACTGATCAGGAAATCGATATTATTGAACTGTAAAATCATTAAGTACAAAATAATGAAATTAGCCAACTTTATGTGAATGGAAGTGGGAAATTGAAAAAATCAATGTTTTACATTTTGTTAATGATCTTACCTTTCGGTTTAATAAGCTGTGATACATTTACTAAACAGGAACTTTCTATTGAGATGGTGGCTTTCCATAGTCTTACAGATGAGGAGAGAAAGTTAATTCCAGTAAGTCCAAAGGATTCAACTGTTGAGAAAGTAACTTTTAATGATGAAATAGGATCGTTTATTCGTAGTGAATATGATAAAGATCAAGTTTACTCTATTACATTTAACAATACCAAGTCGGATTCTTCGGGAAATCTTACCGTTTTAATAGACTTGGATAAAGTAACAATTGTTGGAAAAGGTTATAAGAACAACTAAAGATACTTATGAACATTATTCAAATCAATTGAGAGGATAATGTGCTACGTTTCAGTATAACAGCTAATTGGTTATATGAAATATATTTTTAATATTGGATAGTGAAGAAGTTCGTAATAATATGAGACTTCAGACAGATTGTGTTGCTTCTAAAAATGCCATTTAATTCTATATGAAAAAATGAATTGTTCATATAGAAAAAGAGTATGGAAGGCACAATAGATATTCTTTTAGATATATTGTTTTAATAGAAGTTATATCAACGTAGTCAACGTAGTAAAAAAATTCTTAAAATTTGTAGAGAAATTCTTCTTCCTTCTTTATACTTTAAAGAGAACTATAACAACGCTTTCATGAGGGGTGTTAAATGGATGTTGTGACAATTGGGGAATCAATGATTGTGCTTACTCCAACAAGTGACGGTTTTATGAGAAATGCGAGCCATTTCACAAAAAAGATTGGTGGGGCTGAATCCAATGTTGCGGTTGGTCTTGCTAGATTAGGCCATAAAGCAGGATGGATTAGTATGCTAGGGGATGATGAGTTTGGAAAAGCAATCTTAGCTTTTCTGAAGGGAGAAAATGTTGATGTTAGTCAGGTAACATTTGATAACGAAGCTCCGACAGGAATTTATTTTAAAGAGCCTAGGAGGCAAAATAGCACAAGAGTCTACTATTATCGTAAAGATTCAGCAGCTAGTAAACTCACACCAAGCCACCTTCAGAATGAGTATATTTCAAAAGCAAAGTATGTACATATTACTGGGATCACTCCAGCTTTAAGTGAGAGCTGTAGAGAAACAGTTTTTGAAATGATAAAGCTAGCAAAACAAAATGGCAGCATTATAGTTTTTGATCCTAATCTTCGAACCAAGCTATAGGATGAAAAGACTGCACGTGACACACTCCTTCACATAGCTGCAGAAGCAGATATTGTATTACCGGGAGTTGCAGAAGGTGAGTTTTTATTTCGTGAAAATGATCCACAAAAGCTTGGTAAGCGCTTCTTGGAACACGGGGCTTCTACAGTGGTGATGAAAGTTGGGGCTGAAGGAGCCTATTATTTTACGAAAAATGAAAGCGTATTAGTTCCTGGCTTCCCTGTTAAACAAGTTGTCGATCCTGTTGGCGCAGGAGATGGTTTTGCGGCTGGTTTTCTATCAGGTTTAATCGATGGACTAGATCTTGAAAAAGCAGTTGAAAGAGCAAATGCAGTTGGTGCGTTAGTAACAATGGTTAACGGTGATGTAGATGGTTTGCCAGAACGTGATGAGGTAGAACAGCTTTTATTAAAAAATAGTGAAGATATTGTTAGATAAGGAGGAGTAACATGAGTCTTGAGATCATTAAAGAAACTGGAGTTGCTGCGGTCATTCGCGGTGCTACATCAGAGAATATTATTACGATCGCAAATGCATTAAAAGACGGAGGTGTGAAGGTTTTAGAAATTACTGTAGAAACACCTGGTGCATGTGCAGCAATTGAAAAAGCTTCATTAGAGCTAGAGGATGTACTAGTTGGCGCTGGAACGGTGTTAGATGCTGAAACAGCAAGAATTGCGATTATGTCAGGGGCTAAATTTATTTTTTCACCTACTATAAATCCTAAAACTATCGAAATGGCCAAACGTTACGGTGTCGTAAGTATTCCAGGTGCCCTAACACCAACGGAAATTCTAACAGCCTATGAAAATGGGGCAGATTTAATTAAAGTGTTTCCAGCAAATGTCTTTGGTCCAAGTTATATCAAGGATATACATGGACCTCTCCCACATATCCCGCTTATTACAACGGGTGGCATTTCCGTTGATAATGTTGGGGACTATATAAAAGCAGGTGCAGTCGGTGTAGGCGTAGGAAGCTCTTTAGTCAATACAAAGAAATCTTTATCTGCTGAATATGTAGAAGAAATCACCGCAACTGCAGCAAGATTCATCCATGCGGTTAAGAAAGCAAGAACATCTTAGTCTAGTAAAAAGCAAACTTTCAAAATTGAGAGCTTGCTTTTTTTGTGACGAAAAAATAAAAATTAATGTTATAATAGAAAGAAAGAGCTTACAAAATGGAAAGTAGGATGTTATTATGACGAATTTTATGGGTGGATTAAACCGTTTATTTGAGTGGATAATGCGGTTATCTGTTATTAATATATTTTGGCTTATTTTTAATCTGCCAATTTGTTATTTAGCTTTGTCATTATTATTTGCAGAAGATGAAGCTTCGATCTTTTTGTTACTAGGAACAACTGCTGTTCTCGCCCCTTTTTTATTTTTCCCTGCTACAACAGCGATGTTTGGAGTAGTGAGGAAATGGGTGATGGGTGAGGAGGATGTCCCGCTCGTCAAGTCATATTGGCGCTACTACAAAGAAAACTATGTTAGAAGTTTAACGGGAGGTCTATTGATCACCTTAATTTGGGTGATTTGGGCTGCTGACTTTTTCTTTTTCTCAAAAATCAATGTTTTTATTAGTGCATTCTTTTTAATAGGATTTTTATTTCTTTTCCTAATGACCATCTTCTTTTTTTCAAACACGGTTCATGCCGAATTAAAGCTTATGACAAGTATAAAGAACGCGTTCTTTCTCACGATGGTTTATCCCTTTATTAATATTGTTGTTTTAGTATTCAGCAGTGTGATTTTGTATGTAAGTTTAGGTGTGTTTACCTTCCTTGTGCCATTTTTCATGGGAACACTTATCACATATGTAGGATTTGCTGCTTATTATCAAAAAATGGAAAAAATAAATGGGAAGATAGCAAAAGAGCCGAAGTAATTTTATGAATATTGTGGCCGTTCTAGACATGTTTATGTTGGAACGGCTTTTTTATTTTTACAAAAAATAAAAAAGACCTTTCTATACCGAAGAAAAGGTCTTTAATCATCAGGAAGCGTTTTCATAAATAACGCCTTTAAATTGAATCTTAAATGATGGAGGATTGTTTTTCTGTATTTGAGTTTTCACTTCTTTGATTTTGGCAACTGCTTCAGTCATTCCAGATGCAGGGATTTTGTATTCTTTTTTTTCAATTCCAGTGTCAATTAAAAAGACGAATTGTTTCATTGATCTGTACTCTCCTTTGAAGTTTTTTAGTTAATTTATGGTCACTTTTAGAAAACGGTTTCGATAAAATTTTAAATAAACTTGAATACGCTTTCATTTTATTGCATCAAAAGACCTATGTCAAGGAGTTGGACCGTTTATTTTTTAATATAAAAAAATTCTTCTTAATTTGTTCACAATTGAACGAAGATGAATTTCTAAATTGACATTTATCCTACTCTTAATGGGCAGTAAGATCCCCACCTCAAGCTTCAGAGTTTACACCATCAGATGGGGATGAAGGAAACCCAACTGATGGAAGTTTCACTTTATCGTAAATATATAGCAAAACCAATAATAATGACTATCCCTAAAACGATATAAATCCATGATAAGCGAGAGAGGTTTGCTTTTGTTTTTGTATCATAATTTTTGTCTCCCTTGCCTCCAATGAGAATCGTACCGACTAAAGATATAACTCCAATAAGAATAACAAGTAAGATAGCAATTTTCATGAGAATATCCTCCTTGAAAGACAGGTTATATTAAAATCATACTATAACTTTTGGGATTGGATGGAGGAATTAGTGAATAAAAAGTGAAACATCACCTCCAAAGGAGAGGAGGTGATGGAAAATAAGACCCCACCTCAAGCTTTTGAGTGTACAAAGAAGGTAGGTAGGGTTAACTGCCTGTAACGGACCGATTGGTTCAACTAACAATCAGTTCATTCTGTGTTTCGGAGCTTAAATCTTAAAAATATTGAATCCTGAATGTAAATCTTTAATAGGAAGCATGTTAAAGACACTGTTAAAGCATTCAGGTCTGGTGAAAATGGCATGTATAAGTCAGTTAGTTAATGTTATTGCACCAATTATGACTGACAACAAGGGTAGTGCTTGAAGGCAAAAGAGAGTAGTTTCACCACTAGCGAAACATTCTTGGAATGTAATTCGTTTTAGTTTAAACAAATAGGAAAGTAATAAATGAGACTTTTCTCTTTATGGGGAAGGTCTTATTTTTATTCCCTTAGAAAATGTTTCAGGCAGGAGAAAGTGTGGAATGGTACTAATATAAGAGAATTTCTCAGTTTGATAGGCGGTGAAAGTGATTCACTTATCATTTGTATTTATGACACAATGATTCCCTTAAATCTTTGTGTATCCGCTACATTGTCGCATCAGGCTACGCAATCGTACAATTAGGTTAAGAAAAACTCTTAATCAACCTTTAATGGGGGTGTGTATGACGTGTCAGTTATTTCAAGAGATTTATTTTTATATCTATCAAACAATAAAACCTTAAATCGAGCAGCCCAAAATTGGGGAGGAAATATTGCCTCTGGAAGGATTGTCGGCGGGATAGACTTTCCAAGCTCCATTAAATTTATTAAAGAGTTAAATGACCAAGGGTTTTCAGTGACTGTTGATCATTTAGGTGAATTTGTTACAAGTGAAGAGGTCGCAAGAGAGAGGACAGAAGAATGCATTCAAACGATTGAAACAATCGTCGCTCAACGATTAGATTCTCATGTTTCCTTAAAATTAACTTCATTAGGATTAGATATTTCAAAGGAACTAGTTTTTGAAAATATGAGAAAAATCATGGAAACGGCTGAAAAGTATAAAATCATGGTCACAATCGACATGGAAGATGAAAAACGATGTGAGGATACACTTTCAATTTTTAAAGGATTAAAAGCTGATTATACCTATCTTAGTACTGTTATCCAAGCATATTTATATCGATCTGAGCAGGATGTACAAAATTTAAATGCTTACGAGCCGTTCTTACGACTTGTTAAAGGTGCTTATAAGGAATCACCAACAGTTGCTTTTCCGAAAAAAGCAGATGTGGATGAAAACTACAAAAAATTAATCAAAACTCGTTTGTTAAATGGTCATTATACAGGAGTTGCGACTCATGATGATGACATTATTGAATATACTAAGAGATTAGTAGAGGAATATCAAATTCCAAGAAATTCTTTTGAGTTTCAGATGCTGTACGGTATGAGAACTCAAACTCAAAAGGAACTAGTGAAGCAAGGCTATAACATGCGTGTGTATGTTCCATACGGGGTTGATTGGTATGGATACTTTATGAGACGTCTTGCTGAACGTCCAGCAAATCTTGCTTTTGTTTTAAAGGGTATGACAAAAAAATAAAAAGGAGTCGATGGATAATGACAACTGTTTACAAACACGAACCATTTACTGATTTTTCAAAAGAGGAAAACCGCAAAGCATTTGAAAAAGCGCTCGAAAATGTGAACAAGATATTGGGAAAAGAATACCCACTCGTGATTAATGGTGAACGAATTTCAACTGAAGATCAAATTGTCTCCTATAACCCGGCAAACAAAGAAGAAGTTGTAGGTATCGTAGCCAAAGCTACTCAAGAACACGCTGAAATGGCGATTCAAGCAGCGGATAAAGCTTTCAAAACATGGAGATATTGGAATCCAGAAGAAAGAGCGAATATTTTATTCCGCGCAGCGGCCAGCATTCGCCGTAAAAAACATGATTTTTCTGCATTATTAGTAAAAGAAGCAGGGAAGCCTTGGAATGAAGCTGATGCAGATACAGCTGAAGCAATTGATTTCTTAGAATATTATGGACGCCAGATGATTGAACTTGCTAAAGGAAAACCGGTAAATAGCCGTGAAGGAGAAATCAACAAATATGTGTATACACCAACAGGTGTAACAGTTGTGATCCCGCCTTGGAATTTTTTATTTGCGATCATGGCTGGTACAACAGTTGCTCCGATCGTGACAGGTAATACGGTTGTACTAAAACCTGCAAGTGCAACACCAGTCATTGCAGCACAGTTTGTCGAGGTGCTGGAAGAAGCGGGCTTACCAAAAGGTGTTGTCAACTTTGTCCCTGGCAGCGGTGCTGAAGTTGGTGACTATTTAGTCGACCATCCCAAAACAAGTATTATTACCTTTACAGGATCTCGTGAAGTTGGAACACGTATTTTTGAACGTGCAGCAAAGGTTCAGCCTGGGCAGCAACACTTAAAGCGTGTTATTGCCGAAATGGGTGGAAAGGATACTGTATTAGTTGATAAAGATGCTGATCTTGAACTAGCTGCTCAATCCATTTTTGCCTCAGCATTCGGCTTTGCTGGTCAAAAATGCTCAGCAGGCTCAAGAGCAGTTGTTCATGAAGATGTCTATGATCAAGTTCTTCAACGTGTAGTCGAGATTACAGAGCAGAAAATCACAGGCAATCCTGAAAAATATGAAACATATATGGGACCGGTGATTGATCAGGCTTCATATGACAAAATCATGGATTACATTCAAATTGGAAAAGAAGAGGGAAGTTTAATGAGCGGAGGAAAAGGCGACGATTCTAAGGGTTATTTCATTGAACCAACTATCTTCGCTGACCTTGATCCTAATGCTCGGCTCATGCAAGAAGAGATCTTCGGACCAGTTGTGGCATTTGCTAAAGCAAAGGATTTTGACGAAATGCTTGAAATTGCGAATAACACGGAATACGGTTTAACAGGTGCCTTGATTACAAGAAATAGACAATACATTGAGCGTGCGAAGCATGAGTTCCATGTTGGAAATCTTTATTTCAACCGCAACTGTACTGGAGCTATCGTTGGTTACCACCCATTTGGAGGCTTTAAAATGTCCGGAACAGACTCTAAAGCTGGTGGTCCAGATTACTTAGCCCTTCATATGCAGGCGAAAACAATTAGTGAGATGCTTTAATATGTTACATGAGGAAAAGAAGTAGACATTGTTGTCTCTTCTTTTCTTCATTTAGAGCCAATTGGTCAGAATTCTTCAAATAAAGGAGATTCCTTTATTTTCTCCTTATCCGGCTTTTTGTAATTCGACTAATTTCAGTTGTTTTTTAAAGATAATTTTTGAGATTGATATACTTATTTCATACAATAGGAACAACGGAAACATGACAATCAGGGCCGATATAAAGTCAGGGGGAGTGACTAACGTAGAAATAATCGTTAATAGAAAATAGGCTAGCTTTCGCGTTTTAGCTAACTGTTTTGGGTTAATGATACCTAGTTTTGTCAACATCATCACTAATATTGGCATTTCAAATAAAAAACCTAGTGGCAATGTCAGGTTAAATAAAAACCTAAAGTATTTATCAACGGTATACATCGTGTTCATTTGTTCAGCAGCCAGAGAATTTAAAAACGTAAAGACATTTGGAAAAAGGATAAAATAACCAAAGGAAATTCCAAAAAGAAAACATCCTAATATAAGTGGGATAAAGAGCATAAATGTTTTGGTCTCATGCTTTTTTAGTCCTGGACTAACAAATCTCCATATTTGAAATAATATGATGGGAGTCGAGCACACAATAGAAAATGAGCCAGCAATCATAAAATAAATCCATAGAATATCACTTGGTCCAAGAACTGTCAGTTCTTGATCAGCAGAGAAAACAATTAAGTTATAAATATCTTCAACAAAAATAAATGCAATACATAAAAAGGCAATAAATGTAATAAGCATAATGATAAATCTTTTACGTACTTCCTCTAGATGCCCTACAAGATTCATCTTCTTTTTATCCATATTTTCACTTCCTTTGTACAGTAAGAAGATGCAAACAACATTGTTTACATCTTCTAATATAATGTCTTTAGCTTTTTGCTTTTTTCGATGTTTCTTCTTCATTATCTCCAGAAACTAAATCTCTCGTTGCGCTTTTAAACTCACTTAGAGTTCGCCCAAAAGCCCGTCCAATTTCAGGTAATTTTGATGGACCAAATATAACTAAAGCAATAATTAAGATCAGTATTAACCCTGGTACCCCAATGTTTTGGATCATGAATAATCTCTCCATTTCTTATTTTTTGTAGGCAACTTCTGCCTCGATTTCAATTAACCAATCTGAATTAACCAGGCTATCAACACCAACAGTAGAGCGTGCTGTTTTATTAGGATTTTCTTCCGTGTTAAAGAATTTTGCGTATGCATTGAACCACCCTTGATAGTCTTGTGTATTTCCTTTATTAGGGTCAGGTGTAAGGTAGACTCTGAGGTATGTAATATCAGACATCGATAATCCCTTTGCTTCAAGGTCATTTTTAAATGTATTTAAAATTCCAATAGCTTGGGTTTCTGTATCACCATACCTTTCATAAACAGTTTTTCCATCTTTGTTTAAGAGTGGAGGAACTGTTCCGCTATAAGATAATCGATTATAGTTGTGAGGAACAGCAACCGAGCTTGAAATAGAAGAGCTTGGGCTTCCAAAGAAGGTAACTTTATCAGACTTTAATGCTGCTGCTTCACTACCAGCTGAGGCAGAAAATGCTGCTATTAAACATGTCCCTATAATAGCAGCAGCTGCTGCAGACTTAATTTTTTTCTTCATGAAATATACTCCCTTTCAGATTTAAACTTGAAATCTACAGATTAGCCTGCTTTCACCTTAACGTTTCCTTCTTTCATTACTTCTTCATGGATACGGTTTACAACAATTCTTGCCGATTCAAATGCTCCTGCCATCCAGCCGGTTAAATAACTTAAATGTTCACCAGCTAAGTGGATTCGCCCTTGTGGTTGATTTAGGACAGGATAATAATTTTTACGATCTGAAGCTGAATAAGAAGCCCATCCACCTTCATTATATTTAATTTTATGCCATGCAACTGAGTATGAGGTTTCGAAATATTTTGAATATTGAGGGTGGATCTTTGCACCTTGGCTTAGTGCACGAGACTCACGAGTTGATAATGATAAATTTCCATAGTCAACGGCATTTTGACCAAAGTTATAATAACCAATAAGAATACCTTTTGAAGATAGGAAATTATTCGATGGATACCAGATTTGCGAAATATCCATATTTGTTGTGGTAATACCGCCTAAGATACGGTCTTCATTTTCCCAGAAACGTTCTTTAAATTGGAAACCAATTTTGCCTGTTGTTGCATAGTTAATGCTCTTAATTGCATTTTTCATCTCCGATGTAAAGTCTGCCTCAATATTTTTAAGAACTGGAAGAGGGATTGTACAAACACAGTAGTCACCAGTTATTTCTTTTTTTTGACCATTTTCTGTTTTATAGACGATTCTTACTCCAGCGGGAGATTGTCTAATCTCAGTCACTTCACAACCAAATGTTATTTTTCCAGGAAGTTTACTTTCTAGTGCTTTTGGAATTTGATCCATTCCACCGACTGGTTGGAACATTAATGGTTGTTGTTGAAAGTCATAATCGCTATTAATGCTATGCATCATTCCGGATGTCAGTAAATCCTTAAAATTATAAGGGTTATCAACTTTTCCCGGTTGAAGACCACCACCTGGCAGCTCTAAATATCCTCGTCTAGTTGAGCCTGTATACGTCGATTCAGCTGAAAGATCTCCTTCACTTGTTAGATATAATTTTAATCTTTCAATATCTTCACTTGTCAGAGTTTGGTCTAATGCCGCATGGTCAGCCTTTGAAAGAAGTTCTGAAATATACCCCCTTGTATCCGCCTTTATAGTACCTTTTCGAATTTTTTGACTAGATAGCTTTCCTGCACCTTCCTGGTAATAATACGAGAATTCATTATTATTACAAAATACCTCTAAATCAACTCCAAGCTCTTTACAATAGTCCATAGTGACATGATGCTGAGGAATACGGGCAGGTCCAGCATTCATATATTGGCCCTTATCAAATTTTGCCACTTGTTTTACACCATTGATTTCGGTTTCTTCGGTCCCCTTGCGAACGGTCCAGTTACGACCTCCAGTTCGCTTTCGAGCTTCAAGTATTTTACAATCGTAACCAGCTTTTCCTAATTCATAGGCCGTTGCCATACCGGCAATTCCTGCGCCTAGAATAATAACCTTCTTTCCCATTTTGTTTCCGTTTGCTAGATCACTCATCTTAGGAGACTGAAATTCCTTTGCACTTGCCATTACAGGACTTGCGAACATACCTAGTGATTCCATTGCACCCCATACAGCTACAGCACCACCAACTTTTCCAACTTGTTCAAGGAAATCTCTTCTTGTCATACCATTTTCATGATTACTAGACATATAATGTCTCCTTTCATTTTGAATAAGCTAATCATATACAAAAGGGAGGAACTACAAATAGAATCTTGGAAGAATATCTTCCGCAAAGTGGAAAAAATAAACATATTTAACTAGAATTTTCCTCGACAATCCATTTCATTCGCAAAACATAGACAAATAGTCTATGTTTTATATTTAAAAGATTAGTTCAAATGGAGGGTCATTTTATAGAAGCTCATATGCGTTTTACCTTTCTTAATGTCATTACTTAAAGAGTAATAATAAATGGAGTTTTTCCAATTTCCTGAAACTTTCGTCTATCTTAATCGTATTACTTATTGTAGATAACTAGTTATAAAGTCTTGCCACGTGGAAATAAAAGGCTAATACATTTATTAGGAGGCAGATGAATGTCAGGTGTTTTCGGAGTTATTGTAATCTTAATTCCCTTATTAATTATTGCTGCACTTGGTGGTGTAGGGTATTTCTTTTGGGTGAAAATTCGTTACCGGACGGCCAAATCTAACCAAGCGTTAATCATTACAGGTCCAAAACTGGGGGATCCTGAAAAGGAAACAAATATTTTTACAGACCAAGAAGGACGTTCAATGAAAATAATTCGAGGTGGGGGTTATAGACTAAGACGTTTTCAAACTGCAACACCTGTTAATTTAACGTCTTTTCAATTAAAGCTTTCAACCCCAAGAGTTTACACAAATGGAGGAGTACCGATTGTCGCAGATGCAGTTGCGATGGTAAAGGTAGCTGACACATTAAATGGAATTGCTAATTATGCAGAGCAATTTTTAGGAAAAGAACAAGAAGAGATTGAAGCAGAAATTATCGAGGTTCTTGGTAGTAATCTTCGTGCGATTTTATCAAAGATGACGGTTGAGGATATTAATAGTGACCGTGAAAAATTCAATCATGATGTATCAGAGGTTGCACAAAAACAATTGGATTTAATGGGATTTAAAATTACTTCATTAGGCTTAACAGATTTACGTGATGCAGATGAGGAAAATGGTTATTTGAAAAACCTTGGAAGACCGCGTATTGCAGAGGTTCGTAAACTAGCAGAAATTGCTGAAGCCAATAGTGAGCGTGAAACTCGTATCCATAGAGCACAAACAGATCAAGAAGCGAAAGAAGAGGAATACAAGCGCCAGATTGCGGTTGCAGAATCGAAGAAAGAAAAAGACATTAAGGATGCTGCCTTCAAAGAGGAAACAGAGCGTGCACGTGCAAAATCAGAACAATCATATGAATTAGAAAGAGCAAAACTTGCGAAAGAAATAAAAGAAGAGGAATTAACACTTCAATTTTTAGAACGAGAACGTGCCGTTAAGCTAGAAGAGGAAGAAAGTAAGGTTCGTAAAGCGAAAGCAGATGCTGAATACTATGAAACTACGCGTAAAGCTGAGGCAGAAGCTCGCAAAGCTGAGATTGATGGGGAAGCAAAGGCAAAAATTCGTCGTGAAGAAGGTTCTGCTGAAGCTGACGTAATTCGTGAACGCGGTAAAGCTGAAGCAGAAGCTCGTAAACTATTAGCTGAAGCAATGGAAAAACACGGTGATGTGATTATTACCGAGAAGCTTATCGAGATGCTCCCAGTCTTTGCAGAGAAGATTGCCCAGCCACTGACAAATATTGATTCTGTCAAAATTATCGATTCTGGAAATGGTCAGGGTGTATCCTCATTTGGAAAAAGCATCACAAAAACAATGGTTGATATCCAAGAGCCATTAAAAGAAATGACAGGGATAGATATGGGTGAGCTATTAAAATCATATGCAAATCGAACAAATCGTACAGACAATCATATTACGTTTCAAGAAGTGAAACAGGACGATGATTCGGATACAACTACGGTTGTTGAAGACCAACCTGAAAAATAAAAATAGAAAAACTTAGCCTTTATAGAAGTCCTAATTTAGAAAGTTTTAGTTTTTCTTATCCTATTATTCTTAGATTTTTTACGTAATAAAATGAAAAGGCGGACAAATTTTTGTCCGCTTTTTCGGTGCATAGTAAATAATAAATCTATGAACTTTGAAAAGAAGTGTTTTGATATCGAGCGCCCTAACCTCTCGGTCATAAGCCAATTTAGAATTGAAGTCCAAGAATAAATCGTCTTATTTGCTGGCTAAGGCGATTGCGATTTTGTTCTATTTCTATGGGAGATATTCTACAATGAAACTATACAAGTATAAACTTGCAAAGTATCATAAGATTAAAGAAATATGAGGTAGGAGTTTGCTTATGAATGAGCTACTAGAGCGTGCTTTATCACTTTCTGATTTGAATGAAGTTGTCGATGTTATCAGTAATGGGTTAAAAAAGCCAGTGATTATGGAGAGTGATCATTTCTTTTTACTTGCTTACAATTCTTATTATGTGAATCATTTTGACTATGCAAACCAGCAAACGATTTTTTCTAAAAAATGTCCATTAAATATATTTGAGCGATTTGTTGAAACAGGGATTATTGATCAATTGAAAACAAATGAAAAACCGTTTCGAGTAGAAAAAATGAGTGAAATTGGATTGAATCGTCGGGTAGTTGTCAACGCAAAGTATAAGGATACCATTATGGGATACATTTGGGTGCAGGAAATTGATGACCCATTAACTGAAGAAGAATTAGACTTTCTTTATGAAGTTTCCTTTCATGTTGGAAAACTAATTTATAAGAAAAATAAACTTAAGCAAAAAAAAGCAGAGGAAGTCGAAAACTTTTTTAGAAAAGTGATTAATCATGAATTTATGAGTGAAAAGGAATTAAAATGGGAAGCAACAGAGCTTGATATTGTGCTGCCCTCTATTTTTAGTGTGATGGTGGTAAATGCTATTCATGCAGATGAAGAACTTATCGAGGAATTAAAGGGAACAATTCGTTCTTATTTAAATTTAAAGGATAATACTAGTCATGTGTTGGTTTATCGAACAAATATTGTCATTATCGTAGGCTGTTATTCTCTTAAATATTCACCTGTAACAGCTGCCCTCCAAATTGTTGATAACTTATTAACAAACTTTGATGCAAAACGATATTCAAATATTTATATCGGCATCGGGAATGAGTATCAGCCTATTTTATCTATGCACAGAAGTTATAAGGAAGCCCTTGAGGTCATTTCGATTGCGGAAGATTTAGGAACACAAGAAAACCTTCCATATGAATATAACAAAATTGGTGCCCTTAGATATTTGGATGTTATTCAAGAGAAAAATGCTAAAACGAATTATACAAATAAAAATATACAGATCCTTCAAGCTAAGGATAGAGAAAGTCAAACAGAGCTTGTCAAAACATTGGAGTATTATTTAGTGAATAATTGTAAACTTAAGCCAACAGCTGAGCAAATGTTTATTCACCCTAATACATTAAATTACCGAATGAAACAAATCACAGAATTAACAACGATAGACTTTTCTGATTTTAATCAAAAGTGTCAGCTTTATCTTGACTTAATGGTTAGTAAAAGGGGCCGTCTTTAAACTCAAAGATTAAAAACCTTTTGGAACCGATTACATTATTGGTTGGAATTGAAGAAACGAGGCTGTTTCAAAGCCAGCCTCGCTATTTTATGATGGTCCATTTTCTGATATTACTTACTCGGATACTGTACAGATTTTACATGTTTAAAATTAACAAAGCTTACTTCTTCTCTAGCTGTAATTAATTCTACCATCGATCCTTTATATCCTTTTAATTGCCCTACTTTACGACTATTTTCACCTAAATCTAAGATAACAACTTTACCAATTAATTTTTTTAATTGCTCGTCTAATGAACGTGCTAGTGAAAGGGTTGATGGATAACTAGTAAACGTTGTTCGATCTAATGAATAGGGTACCTGATCTGGCTTATAAGGAATAAGCCACTTTAAGTGTTGGAAGGAAACATAGATCGTTTGATAAATAGGAGAATAAAATACGAAATAATCATTCAGCACATTAGTTACATATCCGTGAATGGCTTTATTTGTTATCATAATCTCTGAAAAAATCCCTTTTGAGTTTGTTAGTATTTTTCGTACTGATAAGGGGTCTTTTTCGTTTTCAAAAGGTTTATTTGAAGGATATTCAATTTCTTCATCATCTTCATCATCTATTGGATATAAAAGGTGAATGTGAGTGAGGGGAATGTAGTAAAAATCTTTTCCATTATATAAAACAATAATATCTGTTCCAAAGTCGATTAATAAACCGGTATGGTGAACTTTCCCTGGCAATTCTACACGTATATATCTACCAAGGTATAAATTAAAATTGTTCATTTAATTGTTCCTCCTTTTCTAAAAGAATAGCCATTCCGTCCAAAAGTAAAGAGCAAATAAAGATACGAATAGGCCAACGGGAATTACTAAAATTGTGACTTTAATATATTGTCCCCAAGTAACATTGATATTGTTTTTCCGCAGAATAAACATCCATATAAGTGTAGCTAATGTACCCATTGGTGATATAAGTGCTCCGATATCGCTTCCCAAAATATTTGCTAAATATGCTAGTTGCAACATCTCGATACTTAAGTTCATCTCTACAAATGCAATAGTTCCAATCATAACAGCTGGTAAATTATTCAAAACGTTTGAAAGGACTGTGAGCAGGAGTCCGGAAATCATGACTGTATTAAACCGATCAGAAATCATAGATTCTTTAAACATATCCACAATTAAATCGGATATACCGACATTATGCAGTCCATATACAAGTACATACATACTAAAGGCAAAGAGTAGAACATGCCAGGGGGTTTTCTTAAAAACATCCATGCTACCTTTTCCTTGCTTAAACCATCTTACAGCAATTAATAGAATGGCTCCGGCAATTGCAATAACCTCTAGTGGTATACCAAACGGAGTTAAGGTGAAGAAACTGGCCCTAATCAAAACCACTAGAACAATACATAGTCGAAATGTCGGCCAATCGATATTTAAAGAACCGTTCATACTATGATCAGATAAGGGGTGTTCAGGAAGGACCTTTTCTTGGTTCCAGTTTCGGTATTGCAGAGAATATGAAGGGATTTTCTTAGGAATATCTTTTCTGTAGTAGATAAAAAGTAAGAATGAAATGGTTAATATACCTAACATCGATGGGATAAACATCATAGCTACATAGGTATTTAAATCAAGTCCCACAATCTTTAATGCAATTAAATTGGCAATATTACTAACTGCAATTGGTGCACTAGCAGCTGTTGCAATTAGTGCACCAGACAGTAAATAGGGTAATTGTTGATTTGGTTTTAGTTTAAGAAGTTTGATGATTCTTATAATGATAGGAGTCGTAATTAGGATGCTCCCATCATTATTAAAAAATAATGTCGTTAAGTAGCATAAAAGTAATGTATAGAAATAAAGTTTAATACCAGAACCTTCTGCTTTTTTTACAAGGTTGTAAGCAACCCACTTAAAAAAACCAACACTCTCTAGTACGATCGACATAATAATTGTAGAAATGATTGTGATAGAGGCTCCGCTTACAGTATTAATGATTTCCATAATATCTGATAAAGGAACAATCCCAACTAATAGAACAAGTAAAGCAGCAAGAGTTGTTGGGACTGTTTCGTTTATACCACGGGGCTTCCAAACGATAAGGGATATGGTTAATAAAAAGACCGCGATCATAAAGGAGGTTTGGAAGCTAACCATTTTGTTCCACTCCTTTTACGAAAGTAGATTCTTTTATATATAGAATATGAGGTTCTGTTTTTTCTGTATTTTTAGGTGGACGTAGTATCGTGTAGAATATGGAACCAGCAAGTACGAAAAATATAGATATAATCATATTAAACACCTTCTTTCTATTTTGTCTGATAGTTGAGTGTTTTGTTAGAGAAGAAGTCTTAGTCAATAAAGCCTTCAGCCCCAAGCTAATAACATAAAAAATGAAATTTTGATTGTGTTAACATTTAAATAAATCATCTCATTTGAGCTTATGCTTAGCTTGAGGCAATTTTTGAAGTAGGGATTTTGGGAGAACATTCATATGTGGAAGTGCAAACTTGAATATGATGTTCCTTAGCTATGGCTTTTAGCTTTTTTTAGTGTTTCTTCGATATTCATGGATAATGACTTCAAAATTAATTCATACATAGCTTTTTTGTTACTTCTATTTGTTTTTTCAGAGTCTTGTTTTTCACTTTTTCCTTCTTCTTGCTTTTTCGATTTTTCAGCTTTCTTTGATGATCCTTTTTCTTGTTTTGCATTTTTTTCATCTTTTTGAGAAGAGTTTTTCACTTGTTCTTGATTATTTTCACTTTTCTCCATAGAAGCATCTTGTTCAGTTGCATTTGCGTTAGCTTCATTCTCATTTACATTATTATTGCTTTCGCTTTGTTGCTCATTTCCTTGATTTTGTCCTTGCTTTTTCATATCATGTACTGAACCTAAACAAATGTTTCGAATGTGGTAATTAGTAAGGCGGTGAACTTTTTCATGGTGAATAATTGTTACGTAGTTGTTTGTCATATCTGCTAGTACACCTTCAACACTTTCAGGACCGCGGTTGATTGATACCCAGCTATGTTGGAAACTAGATAGCAAGCTTGAGAAGTCAGCGGCTGGAAGTTCATAATTTGCTTCAACGTTTGTAGATGATTCATTATCAAGGCTCACACTTTTAATGTGATGAGTTTGACAATGGATCACCCCGTATTCTTCAGTTTGGATAGAAACATAATCATCAGCAATTCCTAGTAAGGTCCCTTTAATACTATTAGGACCACCTCTATCCACCTTAATGCTGCTGCCTTTCATTAGTGAAAGGACATCTCCAAAAGAATCGGCTTCAAGAATTTGTTGGTTTTCATTTACTTCATTAGATAGGGTACTAGTTTTTGAGTCTTCAATAACGCTTTTTAAATGGGATGTATTATAGTAGATAACCTCATTTTCATTACTTAATAGTGCAAGATAGTCATCTTTTACATGAAGCAATAATCCTTCTTTTGATTCGGGACCTCCTTTGTACATACGAACATGTCTGCCTACTAAATTTAACAAATAAGACAAGCTTTCCATTTTTTTGCCTCCCTAAAAATACTGTAATTATATTTGTACTGTAATTATATGTGTCAGGGGACATATTGCGCTAAGCGATTGTCACATATTGGAAAATTCCATGATATACTCAGGGGCAAATAGACTAGTGGCAGATAATTTAGTAATTTAGTTTAGTATCTTTTATTTATTTTTGTGCTATATACTGATAACCAGCCGTCAAGATGAACATATTTTAATAAGAAGAAACGTGAAAGAGAGGTGCTATAGACAATACAAAGTGAAGATTTAAAATGTTTTAGGTTGAGACAGGATGAATTATGGATCTCGAATTATGTAGCAAACGCTAGACTGAGAACAGAATATAAAATAGAACAGTTACTTTATAGTGAGGTGTCACAATTTCAAGAAATTAGTGTTGTTGACACAAAAAGATTTGGAAGAATACTAGTGTTAGACGGTATACCTCAGATATCAACTAAAGAAGGTTTTATCTATAACGAAATGATTAGTCATGTGCCAATTGTGACCCATGTACATCCAAAGAATGTGGGAATGATTGGTGGAGGGGACTGTGGTCCGGCACGTGAGGCTATGAAGTATTCTGAAATAGAGAAAATTCATGTCATAGAAATTGATCCGCAAGTAACAAAAGTGTGTAGGGATTGGTTGACTCCTGCTTCATATTATGAACAGGATCAACGATTTGCCATTATTCACGAAGATGGCGTAGATTGGGTTAAGAAACACAAAAACACATACGATGTTCTCATTATTGATCGCTCAGATCCAGTAGGTCCAGCAGCAAAGCTTTTCAATCAAGACTTTTACCAAGGTGTATACGAAAGTCTTTCGGAAGATGGAGTGGCCGTTTTTCAGTCAGGTTCACCATTTTATAATCAAAGAACACTTAAGAAGACCTTCAAATCGCTACAATCTTTATTTCCTATTGTACGAACGTATCTTGTTACGATTCCGCTTTTTCCATGTGGATTATGGAGCTTCACCATTGCTTCAAAGAGTTATGATCCTCTAACTTCTGATTTATCAAGGCTAAAGGATAAAAACACAAAATATATCAATTCATCCACCTACCAAGCTTCATTCGTCTTACCTCCTTATGTAAAAGAACTATTATGATAAACAAAGCAGAAAAAATGAGTAGTTGTTTATTTGCTACTCATTTTTATTTTTAAAGAGCTTTATTAGCTTTTGTAAACCTATATTATGTGGAGACTTGTGAAAACTTAAGATTTCATGGGGAGCGAAATTGAATGGATCAACAAGTATAAATATGTTAATAGGATATTGTTTGAAAGGAATTGATAAATGTCCTGATTTAATCCTTAATAAATGTAAGTTGAAATTCCCTTAAAAGCTCAGAAAATAATTCAATAATTTGGATAATATATTCCTTTCGCAATGTTCGAGATAACTCAATCTGAAAAGTATGGAAATTGGCACCATAGCCTTGGTGTTGATCACCATCACCATGTCGGTGAAATGTAATAGATTCATCTCCGCTAAATTTTTGATCAATCATAAGATTAATATCAGGTAATAGGTTGGCTCCTTTTTGTGCAAGTGCTTTAGTAAACCATTTTTTTACCTCAGTGGAACAGGATAGACCAAAAACTGTTCCTACTTCAATTCCATAAGGTCCATAATGTTCATCCTTCATACCATGAAACGAAAGATGAAGAAATGGTTGTTTTATCTTTTGTTGCCAGGGATCTACTAAACTGTGAGAAATAAGAATATCGTTTAATGCTTGTCGATATTCTTGTATAGCCAAGCTATTTTCGTTATTAGGGACTCTGTTTAAATCCGCTAAATTCCTAGAAACTGTACTTATAATACCAGCACATCCAGTTTGAATCATAATGCCTTCCACTATCTTATCAGTGAAAACATCTGCAGATGGAGGAGCAGCATGTAAAGCATCGGTAAGGCTATTAAGGAAACCATTCCCTCTATTATATTTTAAATAGCTTTTTTGGATATAATTCACTACTTTCTGACTCCTTCTTTTTTCATTAAAACATTTGCTATTAATAGAAAATGCAAATTTTTTTATAATGTGCTTCTCTTATAGACTTGTGCCTCCTATTATGAAACCTAATTTTGCTTGATAAGGAAAGAGGAGGTAAATGAAGGTAAACTTATATCCTTAAAAAGGCGTGTGACCTAGGGTAAACATACTGGAGAGTTATTTGTTCTTTCATAGTATATAAAAACTACTTTAGTCTTGAATAGAACAAACATCTCTATTAGTACATGGGTATTTATAATTTCTTAAGAAGTTTTTATAGAATTTTGAATTGGAGGTTATTGGTGTGGATTTGATGAAGGAGAGATTCTGGATCGAATCTGATAAAGAGTTAATGCTGCAAATCCTTAACTTGAATAATATTCCATCATTTGAGTTAATCGAACCTAATCAGTCCAAGTTTCCGATTATTGGTCGGAAATATGGTCAACATGGTGGAACAGATATATTCATGCTTCATACAAAGGAAGAAGTATTGAATCGAGAATATGATTTTTATACTAAGTTTTATTCTATTGAGAAAGAATATTGCATTGAAGTTGATGGACTTTCCGTTAGAGGGATCGAAGAGGCAAAGGTGAAACACGCTACTTTTAATGAGTTTCCTATCCGTACAGAAGCCTATGGATGGGAGTTTAGAAAAGTAGATGAAAAAACTGTACCAGAAGAATGGCTATCAATCGCTATTCGAGCATTATATGTCACAGGAATAGTACATGGTATTGTAAAAATGGGTGTATTATCAAATGGTTCTGTACTTGTGATAGATATTGACCCAATTAGGAAAGAAGAAATAATTGAGCAATGTAGCTCACCGCTATTATTTACAATAGGTGCCGATATAGAGTTTATGTTGAGTTGTAATCAGGAGCTTTTACCCTCTTCAACTTTCTTTACTGTTGATGGAGATGTTGGATGTGATGAGAGACAAATTGAAAAAGATAGTGGAGAATATGCTTTAGTTGAAATTAGACCTGAACAAGGTGATACCCCTGAGGAACTTTACACAAATATTGAAAGGGTTCTAGAAAAGGCATCAGACATGGTACCTTATGAAAACATCGAATTTTTTGCAGGGAGTATGCCATTTAGAGGGTATCAGTGTGGAGGGCACCTCCATTTTGGAATTCCAACCTCTCTTTCATTATTAAGAGCACTTGATTATTATCTAGCAATTCCAATTTCCATTATAGAAGAACCAAAAGCCGCTAAATTAAGAAGAAGAACAAACCATGGAGGACTAGGTAGATTTCGCAAAAAGAGTTATGGCTTTGAATATTTATCATTAAGTTCATGGATTATTGAGCCTAAGCTTACAAAATCTATTATTTGCCTAGCATACCTTGTTGCAGCACATCATGAGCAGTTACAAAATGATCTTTTATTTCATCCAGCTATTCAACGTGCCTATTATCATGCGAATATTCCTATACTTAAAAAGTGTTGGAACGAAATTAAGATACAGATAATGGAAACATCTAGTTTTCAAAAATTCGAGAAAGAATTGAACTATCTTTTTGAAACAATCGAAAAAGGACGTAACTTTTCAGAGAACAGTGATATTCGAAAAAATTGGAACCTAAAGGTACCCCCGCAGCTTTTTGATACAGGTTTCTCCATTCAAATTCCTAAAAAAATGCGCCAAAAATATAAGTTGAAAGAAGGGAGCACTGCCTTTGTAAGTGCAGGAAAAAGACTTTCACTAGCAAAAATTCATGCATATCCGTTTGCTTTTCAGAATTCAAATATTGTGCAACTTTCTGAAGCATTACGAGCAAAATTGCTATTACCAGTTGAGTGGAACCCTAGACTAAAAGCACATAATGGAGTCATACTTCTTGGACCAGTAATTGGTATCCTTGCGACAAAACCTTTTTACCGGCAAACAACATATTTTCAACATTTATTCCGCTTAGCGCAAGAAAAGCAAATACTAGTATATGTTTTTGAACCATCAGATATAGATTGGGAGAACCAAGTGATTAATGGAATTTCACATAGTGGTGAGGGAGTTTTTCCTTTTCCAGCGGTCATTTATGATCGCTATTTGATGAAGGAAAACACAAATATTATGTATGATATTGAAGAGGTAAGGACAAAGTTGCAGACGATTTATAATATCCCTTTTCTAAATCCGCCAGCATTATCTAAACTTACTGGTAACAAATGGTCAACGCATCAACTGCTAGTAAAAGAATATGAAGAATACCTGCCGCAGACCAAATTAATTGAACAGTTAAATGATGTCAAAACTATGCTAAATCAACACGGAGAGATTTTTTTAAAACCGTTAGATGGCTCGCTGAGTCAGGGAGTAATCCGAGTTGTACAGACACCTAGTGAAATTATAATGTTTCATAAAGGGAATAATCAGCAAACTTGTTATTTTTCTCATGTTGAGGATTTACTTCTTCAATTATCAGCTCTCATTCAATCAACTCCTTATCTAGTTCAAGAGGGGATTCGTCGTAAAAAGTTTCAGGATAAAAATGTTGAAGTACGTGTGTATATGCAAAAAAACGAAAAGGGTATTTGGTTAAGGACTGGAATGGTGACACGACTTACTAGTGAGGGTGTCATGACAGAGGATCTCGAGGTAAATATGAGACTAAGTGTTGTGATGAATGAGCTGTATGAAGATCCAAATGATAGGCGTAACATGACAAACCAGTTGGGGAAGATCGCTCGAAATATTGTTGCAACTGTTGAAGAAGAGGTTGGAGTGTTTGGAGAGATAGCTGTAGATCTATGTATCGATCAATGTGATTCAATTAAGCTTTTAGAAATTAACTCTAAACCGGATAATTTATTTTCCCAAATTAAAGCATATAAACTACGCTCATTAGCTGGGAATCGATTGCTTAATTATGCAGCTTCACTTGCTGGTTATCATGACTAGAAATATGGATAACATTTGACTTCTATTGACTCAATAATAATTGAGATTAGAGACTGTTTCTTACAACAGTCTTTTAATTATGCCAGAAATCCTGCTAGAAAATATGACAAAGATACTGTTAGCTATACAGATTTTTGAGAAAATTTTTTTAAGTTCCATATCCATACTTTGAAAGGAGTGTTTTCCATGCAAAGGCAAAAGCTTTTAATAAACAATGAAAGATTGAAACATGAGCTTGAGATTTTTGCAAGCTATGGAAAAACCGAAAATAATGGGGTGACAAGATTATCATTATCCCCGGAAGATATTTCAGTAAGAAACCATTTTATTTCATGCTGTGAAGAGATAGGAATGGACATAAAAGTTGATGATATGGGAACGATTTATGCGACACTCGAAGGATTAAGTGAAAAGCCTCCAATCGTTATTGGTTCCCATTTGGATACTGTGAAAAAGGGAGGGAGGTTTGACGGAGTACTTGGTGTTGTAGCGGGTCTTGAAATTGTAAGAACAATTGTGGAAAATCAACTCACACCTGAAATACCGATTACGATTGTAAACTTTACAAACGAAGAAGGAGCAAGATTTGAACCATCAATGATGGCATCAGGGGTATTATCAGGTAAATTTGATAAAGTTGAGATGATAAAAAGCAAGGATGAAGAAGGGATAAGCTTTGCAGAAGCGTTACATAAAAGCGGATTTGAAGGAGATATTGAGAATCGGTTAAATAATGCAACAGCGTTTTTAGAATTACATATTGAGCAGGGACCGGTTCTAGAAAGTGAGAGCTTATCAATTGGTGTCGTCGATTGTGTTCTTGGTATGGCGTGTTATGAAATTGAAGTAAATGGTGAATCCGATCATGCAGGGACAACACCAATGAGTATGAGAAAAGATGCATTATTTGCGACAACTCATCTCATTTCCTTCATTCGTGAAAAGATTGGAGCTATTGATAAGGAGGTTGTCTTTACAATAGGAAGAATGAATGTATTGCCTAATATCCATACGGTCATTCCGAATAAAGTTGTATTATCCTTTGAAGCAAGACATAAAGATCCGAAAATTATTCAGAAAGTAGAGGAAATCATTCTATCGCTTCCTGTTCATGTAACAGAAGGATGTGAGGTGAGTATAAGGAAATTATGGGATCGTGAAACGGTTTTATTTGATCAAAAAATGTGTGACCTATTAGAGGGATCGACTAAATCATTAGGGTACAAATATAAAAAAATGGTGAGTGGAGCAGGGCATGATGCTCAATTTCTAGCAAGCTTTGTTCCAACTGCGATGTTATTTGTTCCGAGTATAAACGGAAAAAGTCATTGTGAAGAGGAACTTACAAGCTGGGAGGACTGTGCTAAGGGAGTAAATGTTTTATTGGAGGCTGTATTGGAGTTAAATTCGAAGTGATAAAAAACAACCAATTGATCCATCAATTGGTTGTTTTTGTTTATGCTTATTGATCTGGATAGGTTTTTCTTAAGAAGTCAATGGATTGAACAATAAGTTTCTTTAGCACTTCTACATCAATATCAGCTACTTTGTTAATATAAACACAGGCTTTCCCTGTTGTGTGCTTTCCGAATTTTTCCAGAAGCTCCTCGCGTTTTGTATCACCAGTAGCAAAGTATAAGCTGATTTTCGCTTTTCGAGGAGAAAACCCTACAAGAGGTGCATCGCCTTCATGCCCTGTTTTGTATTTGTAGTGATATTTTCCAAATCCAATAATACTTGGTCCCCACATTTTGGCTGGATAACCGGATGTTTCTGTGAAAATATCCAAAAGCTTGTACGCATCCTCACGTTTTTTAGGATTCTCTACGGCTTCAAGAAATTCAATTACATCTCTGTCATTTTCCTTTGTTTTAAGCTCGTACAAAAGGTTTCCTCCTATCTAGTCGACAAGACCTAAAGATTTTAACCCATTATATATACCTGTGTTGGTTACTTTTGTTGTTTTATATTTTGCATATTGAAAAAGATCAGGATGTCCGTTGCCCATCGCGAAGCCTTCTCCGACAACACTTAACATCTCCTTATCATTCATTCCATCACCAAATGCAATGGACGCTTCCTTTGGAATATGTAAAAGTTCTAAAATATGCTGTACAGCAATCCCTTTGTTGACATTATCGCGAATGACGTCATAGCAATGACGTAGCCCATCAACATTTACCTGTGATAAATGAATGGATGGATCCGCTTTTTCATATAGAGCTGGTTCATTTTCACTCAGGTTTATAAGTGTAATTCCCAGTATTTTATCAATAACATCTTTAGAGTATGCATTATTTTTTTGTAAGTGGAAGGAGGAAATGAAATCCTTTACAACAGGACTTTCTAAATCTGAAAAGATATTCTCCGTATTTGTATATAAAACAAGTTCGTGTCCATTGTCCTTTGCAATGTCAACGAAGCTTTCGACTGTTTTACGACTCATGGGAGATCTGAAAATATCCTGATTTTGATGGATAGCATAAGCCCCATTGTATCCGATATATGATGTGATGTTTAATTCCTCTGCAATATGTGAAATTTCATGAAGTGGTCGACCTGTTGCTAAAAACACATCAATCCCCTTTTTCTTTACTTCTGCAACTGCTTTTTTTGTTGAATCTTCAATCGTATCATCTGGTCTAAGAATGGTGCCATCAATGTCCAAAAATAAAATTTTAAAGTCTGCCATCGTCTCTTCACAATCCTTTTTTATGTCTTTTTATACTATTACAAAACTTCAACGTTTAAGCAAAACTAAGACTTTTGCTTTTTAGTCTTTATCAATTAGCTAAGTTTTTCTATCTCATTTTCCCATTTTATCATAGAAAATTCTGTCATTACATTTTATTGAAGATGATCAATCAAAAAATATTTAGGAAAAACAATTATTTTATGTTTATTTTTCATTTCTAGGGTAATAATAAAAATCGAAATTATCATCAAACTTGTTTTGATTGATTTAGGAGGAAATATTGAAATGGCACAAGGTAAAGTAAAATGGTTTAACTCAGAAAAAGGTTTTGGATTTATTGAAGTTGAAGGTGGAGATGATGTATTCGTACATTTCTCTTCAATTCAAGGCGAAGGCTATAAAAGCCTAGATGAAGGTCAAGAAGTTACATTTGATATTGAAGAAGGTAACAGAGGACCACAAGCTGCTAACGTTCAAAAAATATAAAACCAATTAAGCCATATAAAGGGCAGTCCCATAGGGATTGTCCTTTTATTTTACATGTCTTATTAAGAAAAAACTTGGCGGCTGTAGATGGATTGGCAAATATTTTTTCTTGCATTTTCTTCTAAAAGTCATTCTTACAATTTTTAAAAATATGTTTTATAATAACAAGCAATGATTCTCTTGTTTTTTACATGTAAGTGGAATGTGTTGTGAATAAAGGAAAACGCTTTCGTCCTCTGCTTGCAAATAATGATAAAGGATTTTACGATGATGACACAAAAACCGCTTCTTCCGTTACGTACATTTATGTTTTTTGTTAGCGCAATTGGCTCAATGGTTGTTAGTTTTTTGCCAATCTATTTTCAACACAAGGGCTTTTCTAGTTCGCAGATTGGATGGTTTTTAGCCATAGGTCCTTTTGTCGGTTTGATCGCCCAACCTATTTGGGGCTATGCAAGTGATAAATATAAAACGGTTAAAAAAATCTTATTTACCTGTTTACTTGGATTTGTTGCTTGTGTTATTTGGTTATTCCAAATTGATTCTTTTTTCTGGATACTTGTCTCCGGTGCCTTCTTTTTTTTCTTTTTCTCACCTGTAAATCCATTAGCTGATAACTTAGCGAAACGACAATCCCAGCTTCACGGGGTAACATTTGGATCAATTAGGATGTGGGGATCAATTGGATTCGCTCTTATCTCATTGTTGAGTGGCTATTTACTTTCGTTGTTTGGAATAGGATTTTTAATCTATCCGATTACGGTTTTAGCTATTTTAACATGCTTATTGTCATTGTTTTTGTCAGATGCAAAAGCAGGGACGAAAAAAGTGAATTATAAAGATATTAGCTTGTTTTTTAAAGATCCTTCATTAGTTGCTTTCTTTGCTCTGATTGCACTAGTCATGCTAACCCATCGTACTAATGATTCATTTATTAGTTTATACTTGTTAGAAATGGGCGGTAACGAGATGTTAGTTGGGTGGATCTGGTTTATTGGTGTTTCAAGTGAAGCTCTTCTGTTCTTTTTAAGTGCAAGATGGTTTCGTGCTTCAAATCCGACCATTTACATTATTATTGCTGCGGCCCTTTTTAGTGTAAGGTGGATCTTAACTGCACTTGTTAACGATCCTGCAATGTTAATATTGATTCAAGTCTTACATGGAGTGTGCTTTGCAATCGCTTTCCTTGGAGCTCTGGAGTATTTGTATAAAGCTGTTCCAGAAGAATTACAAGCTACTGGACATATGGTGTTTGTTGGAATCTCTTTTGGAATTACAGGGATCATCGGCTCTTCCTTTGGAGGAGTGATATTTGAAAACTTGGGTGGGTCAACACTTTACTTTATGCTAGCTTGTTCATCTATACTAGGTATGATCGGTTTCATCTTTTTTTATAAAAAAGAGAAAAAGTTACGAGTGCAAAAAATGGAGAAGGGGATTGAAGTGTAAACGAAATAATTTGGAATGGGGATCACCCGAATGGTAAGGGTGATCTTTTTTTGCAATAAAATGACAAACTATCAAGCAAGTACGAAAACTGACATGTATCCTTACTCTTGTAAAAAAATCAAGGAATGTTTCTTCTTTTTTATCAAAGTTGCATCTCCCCTTAAAAGAATTATCGTAAAATTTCGCCAATTTTCTACGGAAATCTGCCTGTATATTGTTTTCCGTTAAATCTGCAAAAACCCTTAGTACATGCTAAAAAAATATAATAAGAAGAAGGAAAATGTAGAAGTTTGTCTTTTAATGTTAATGAAAGCCCTTTCATTAGTTATTTACAACGGTGAAATGCGAGAATATAATGATAGCAACCAATAAGTTTATTGGTTAAACAAAAGGGGAATAGGGGGAAGTTGCATGTTAAAAACGCACGGTTTACAAAAGTTTGTTTTGGTACTTTTTAGTTTGATTCTCTTATTAGGTGTGACAGCATGTAGTAGTAATGAAACCTCTAACGAAGGCCAAGAAGGAGGAAGTGGAGGTAAAACAAAGCTGACAATCTGGTTATGGCCAAACATGGGGATTGAAAAGCAAATTGAACAATATGCTGAAGAGAATGACATTGAAATTGAGATTCAGACTTCAGAATTTGCTGACGTACATAGCAATTTAACCACAGCATTAGCGGCTGGCAGCGGCGCACCAGATATTTCTGCTGTTGAGGTTAAAGGGATCGATAAAATGAAAGCAAATCCAGAACATTTCCATAATCTTCTTGACCTAGGTGCAGAGGAAGTGAAGGATGATTATTTGGATTGGAAATGGCAACAGGCTCTAACCGCTGATGGCAATTATTTATTAGGATTACCTACTGACATTGGGCCTCAAGCGATGGCGTATCGCTTAGATATTTTCGAAGAAGCTGGTTTACCAACAGACCGCGAAGAAGTAGCAAAACTAGTACAAACATGGGATGACTATATTAAACTTGGTGAACAAATCAAAGCAAAAACAGGGAAAGCGTTAATCGACTCTCCAAATGGTGCTTATACTGTTATGGAAGGTCAAGGAGACGAGAAATACTATGATAAAGACGGTAATGTCATCGTTCAAGATAACCCGCAAATTAAAAAGGCGTATGATTTTGCTTCACTTATCATTGAAAAGGATTTATCTTCAGGCTTTGAGCAGTTTTCTTCGGAATGGGGAACTGGTATGAATAATGGGGATTACGCAACAATCCTTGCACCAGCATGGATGATGACATCGATGAAAGCAACTGCTCCTGATGCATCTGGAAAATGGGATATTACTCTACTTCCTGAAGGCTCTGGTAACTGGGGTGGATCTTTCTTAACCATTCCTAAGCAATCAAAAAACGCTGAAGAAGCATATAAATTAATTAAATGGCTACTATCACCAGAACAACAATTAGTAACGTTTAAAGAATCTGGGAACTTCCCTTCAACACCTGGAATCTATGATTCTGAAGAAATTCAAAACTTTACAAGCGAATACTTCAATAATGCACCTGTAGGTAAGATTTATGCAGAAGCAGCACAACAAGTTAAGCCAATTATCGAAGGACCTGAGTCCATCCAAATCGAGACAATTATTGGTGATGCCATCACTCGTGTGAAGGATGGTCAAGATAAACCTGATGCAAGTTGGGATAAAGCGATGAAGCAGCTTGAACGTGAGCTAGCTCGATAAGGAACATGTTCATTAGTCAAGGTGTAAGCGGTTAAATTAAGGGGAGACTGATCATCTATCAGTCTCTTACCTTTACTAAGGTTAAAAAGGGGGAAAAAGCGTTGGCCTCAAATTTAGAAGTGAATAAAAAAAGTGCCATAACTGTCACAAGCACAAAGAAAACGTTGAAACAAACTACAAAGGATCATATTTCAGGGTATTTATATATTGCTCCGTTTTTTATCATTTTTGGAGTATTTGGACTTTTTCCTATTGTGTTTACTGCTTTTATTTCACTCCATAAATGGAATATTTTGGGTACTCGTGAATTTATTGGATTTAAGAACTACCAACTCCTTTTTACAGATCCTCTTTTTTGGAAGGCGTTAGGAAATACCTTTAGTATATGGGTAATTTCAACTTTGCCTCAACTATTTTTGGCCTTAGTTCTTGCTTTTATTTTAAATTCTGCATTTCTTAAAGGGAAACAGTTCTTTCGTTTAGCTGTATTTTTACCAAATATTACATCTGTCGTGGCTGTTGCTATTATTTTTGGTGCTATTTTTGGAGAAAAATATGGTGTATTAAATTATTTATTATCTTTTATTGGAATTGATCCAATTAACTGGAAAGGTTCATACTTTGGAACACATGTTGCGATTGCATCGATGGTTATGTGGAGATGGACAGGTTATAACACTATCATTTATCTCTCAGCATTACAAAGTATTTCAAAAGATTTATATGAAGCGGCTACGATCGATGGAGCAAGTAAAATGCAGCAATTCTTTTACATAACAATTCCAATGATCCGTCCGATGGTGATATTTACGGTTATATTATCGACAATTGGTGGCATGCAAATTTTCGCTGAACCACAAATGTTTGCCGGTGCTGGTGGAGGAGCGCTAGATCAAGGATTAACAATGACACTTTATTTATATGAAGAAGCATTTGTACGTAATTCATTTGGATACTCGTCAGCACTTGCTTGGGTTCTGTTCCTAATAATTGTCTTGTTCTCCCTTGTGAATCTATTCATCACTAATCGTATTAAATCTGCTGAATAAGGATGTGAGCGTATGAATGAAGTTGGAGTTAAATGGTATAGTCCAGGAAAATTATTTACTTATCTTGTGTTAATTATTATTTCTATTCTATCAATCTTTCCTTTTTATTGGATGTTTGTTATCGGATCAAATCATACATCAGCTATTAATAAGTTTCCACCTGCGTTTATTCCTGGTGCGAGCTTTTTCCAAAATGCCCAGAATGTATTTATTAACATTGATTTCTTTAAAGCGATTATGAACTCAGTTGTTACATCAACCGCAATCACGGTTTCAGTATTATTCTTTTGCTCATTAGCCGGGTTTGCATTTGCTAAATTAGAATTTAAAGGAAAGAAGTGGCTATTCGTTTTCATCATTGCAACGATGATGGTTCCTGCACAGTTAGGAATTATTCCTTCCTATATGATTATGGCAAAATTAGGATGGATTGATAGCTTAAATGCAGTAATTGTACCTGGGATGGTAAACGCATTCGGAGTTTTTTGGATGAGACAATATATCGGGGCTACTATTCCAAATGAACTTTTGGATGCAGGAAGAATTGATGGTTGTTCGAATTTTAAGCTTTATTATGCTGTTGTTCTTCCGTCTGTTCGTCCAGCACTTGCTACATTAGGGTTAATCACATTTATGAATGTTTGGAATGACTTCTTATGGCCGTTAGTTGTGTTAAAAGACAGAAGTGTTCATACCATACAGATTGCCTTGAAAACACTAAATGGTGCATATTATCAGGATTACGCTATGATTCTAGCAGGAACGTTTATGGCAACACTCCCAATATTAATCGTCTTCCTTATGTTCAGTAAACAATTTATTGCAGGCTTAACTGAAGGATCAGTCAAACACTAGGAAAAGAGTCGTTGGCTCTTTTCCTCTTTCTATTTGGCAGTTTATCAAATAATTATTGTTTTTATATAGATAGCGGGGGTGAAGGAAATCGAAGCTGTTATACATATGAAGGAAGTGGAAAAATCTTATGGAAGTGGCCATGGTAAGGTACAGGTATTAAGTGGAATTAATCTTTCGATCTATAAAAACCAAGTCATTGCTTTAAAAGGGAGATCTGGTTCTGGAAAAACGACAATCTTAAATTTAATCGGTGCCCTTGACCATCCAACCAAAGGGGAAATTTATTTTCAAGGACAATCCTTAAGTCTATTAAATGAAAAACAGCAATCAGAGTATCGGAGAACAAAGCTTGGATTTATTTTTCAATCACATGGACTTATCCCTTTAATGACAGTTGAAGAAAATATAGAATTCGGCCTTAGAGTGGCTGATATCCCAAGAGAAGATTGGGCTAAAAGAGTAAAGGAGGCTATTGAATTAGTAGGATTAACAAATAGGGCCAAGCATCGTCCGTTTGAACTCTCTGGTGGGGAACAGCAGCGTGTTGCAATTGCGCGGGCAATCTCGATAGAACCACCACTCATTCTTGCAGATGAACCAACCGCAGAACTTAACAGCACCATCGCCTTTCAAATCGTTTCAGCATTTAAAGAACTTGTAAAAACAAAAAACATAACGATGATTATGACAACACATGATCCAGCTGTAATGGAAATGCTTGATAAAGTTTACACATTGGAGGATGGAAGGATTGACTACAAATAAACAAACCCGATGGATTACTTATTCTTTGATATCCGTTGCCATGATTTTTCCGTTATCAGCATGTTCGCTTCTTCCTAAGGAAGAACCTGTTTTAGCACCTCCATTAGTAGAGCCTGCAAAAATTGAATACGATGTAGCTGAGGTGAAAAAAGGAGAGCTTGTAAAGCATGTAAAAGGCTTAGCAACTGTTACACCACTTGAAAACGAACCACTATCATTTTCGCAATCTGGCGGGCGTTTGAAGAAGATTCATGTAAAAAAGGGTGATCCTGTAAAGAAAAACCAAGTCGTTGCTGAGCTTGATTCAGGAAGTCTAGCATTTGAATTAGAGCTTGCTGAAATAGAATTAAAGAAAGCAGAGATTCGTCTTAAGCAGGCAAAGGGACAGGGAGCTGATTCCTATACGATAGATTTAGCAGAGCTGGATGTGGAAAGTTTGACCATTCAAGTGGAAAAATTAAAAACTGAGATGGAAAAAACAAAACTTTTGTCTCCGTTAACTGGGATTGTGACATTTGTAGAGGAGAAAAAAGCTGGAGATATGATGGAGGCATTTCAACCAGTCTTACAGGTGGCAGATACATCGAAACTTCAGTTAGTCTATACAGCTACAAGCGCCAATGAATTGAACGAAACGAGGATTGGAATGGACGTAGAAGTAGTTTCAGATGGAAAAAGAGTCAAAGGAAAAGTCGTCCAAACACCTTCAGAAGTTCCTCGTGAAAAATTAGAAGAAAATCCGGATTTATATCAACGTAGCATATTTATGACAGTTAAAGAATTATCAAAAGAAACTACTGTTGGGGACTCGGTTGACTTCGATATTATTACAGCGAAAGCGGATAATGTGCTGATCATCCCTAAAGGGGCATTACGAAGTTTAGCGGGACGTACATATGTTCAAGTTTTAGATGGTGATGCTAAGAGAGAAATTGATATTGAAACAGGTCTAATCTCAGCAACCGAGGTTGAAGTAATTAGTGGTTTAACCGAAGGAGACACAGTGATTTTGAAGTAAAGGGGGGATCATGAAATTGGCACTTTTTAAAATTATCATACAAAAAATGTGGAATAATAAATGGCTTACTTGTAGTTTATTTCTTGGTTTATTTATCACAGTATCTCTTGTTTCAAGTATTCCCACCTATACTTCAAGTGTTCTTCATAAATTACTAGTTAAGGAATTAGAACAATATCAAACGAAAAAAAATAACTTTCCCGGGGAATTTTCTTTTATTTCATCTTTTGAAGAAAACCAGGATTCAGTAAAAGCAACAGAAAATCTTGAAGCAATTAATGAAGAAATGATGGACTGGAGTAACCTTCCTATATTAGTAAAAGCAACGATTTTAAGTACGGTCCCTTTCGATATTTTTAATGAAAATAAAACTGAAACTGATAAACATGGACGATTTATTCGTTTAACTGATGTTGAAAAGCATATTACAATTACTGATGGACGTATGCCTTCTGAAAAAAGTAAAGATGGAATCATAGAAGTCATTGTTCCTGAAAGATCTTTGCAAAAAAGAGGGATTGTACTAAACACAACATTAATTGCTGTCGAGGGAGATCTTGAATTAACTGTCATGCCAGTCGGGACATTTCAAGCAAAAGATCAAAATGACCCCTATTGGTCCATTCCCCCTGAACGCTACACAGATGATTTTATAGTATTAGATAAAACATACCAAGAGGTGTTTTATCAAAAGGATTTACTATCATCAGTCCGGTTTTTCTCAGCCTTTGATTATTATTCCATCACAAATGAACACATTTCTTCCTTACTAAGGTTAAAGGATCAAGTAAAGGCAGAAGCAAGTGAGATTGTGAATACACCTGTCATGGTCCAATTTCCTATCTCAGATATCCTTTTTTCTTATGAAAAGAAAGAGGAGCAGCTAAAAACGATGCTATGGTCCTTACATGTCCCAGTGCTTGTGATGCTTGCATTATACCTCTTTATGGTTTCAAGGCTAATCGTCAGCAGGCAATTAACGGAAATTGCGGTTCTATCGAGCCGTGGTGCGACAAGATTTCAAATTGTGAAAATTTATTTAATAGAACTTGGTATATTAAGCATACTTGCCTTTCTCATCGGACCTTTCTTTGGCATGCTTTTATGCAAAATACTCGGTGGGACAAATGGATTTTTACAATTCGTCCAAAGGGAATCCTTGCCAGTAAGTCTTAACCTTGACTCCTTTCTCTATGCTGCATTCGCAGTGATTGCTTCAATTTTTATGGTGATGATTCCCGTTTTTCAAGGTTCAAATCAAAGCATTGTTCATCATAAACAAAATACGATGAAGTTAGGAAGAAAAACGAGATGGTCTATTCCATTCCTTGGCTTAGCGCTTATTGGGATTTCCGTTTACGGATTATTTGTTTTTCATAAAAGACAGCCAACTGTTACTCAAGAGTATTCAGCCGACCCTATATTGTTTTTTATTCCTGCTCTTTTTGTTATAGGTTTAGGTTTATGCCTTTTATATGTATATCCTCTATTTTTGGGGTTTGTGTATAAACTTGGGAAACGACATTGGAATTTATCGTTTTATAGTACGTTTATCCAGGTAAGTCGATCATTTCATCAATATCAATTTCTTATGCTTTTCTTAATTATGACAATAGGAATTGGGATTTTTAGTGCTAGTGCAGCTAGAACCCTTAATGAAAATTTCGAACAGCAAATTCGCTATGAAAACGGTGCAGATGTAACAATTGATGTAAAATGGCCGAGCACTGAAGTGTCTGCTAGTCCTTCTTTTTCACAAATGACATCCGAAGGAAATGGGGCTAGAGAAAAGGGAGAAACTGAAGCATCAAATGAATCAGCTGTCACGGAAACACAACTTGTCTACACAGAGCCTTCTTTTGAGCCATTCTTATCGTTGAAAGAAGTTGATCATGCTGCGAAGGTTCTGAGGTTTGATGGGATCAAAGCAGAGGCAAAAGGAAAGGCTCTTTACTCGTTCGAAGTGATGGGGATTGAACCAAATGAATTTGGACAAACAGCTTGGTTTAGCCCTAGACTTCTGCCACATCATTGGTACGAGTATTTGAATTTATTATCACAGGAGCAAAGCTCTGTTCTGATTTCAAGGTCTGTTTCAAAAACGCTAGGAGTAAAAGAAGGAGATTATTTAAAGGTTGAGGGAAAATATACAAACACGATGGAGGTCGTTGTGTATGGGATCATTGATTACTGGCCGGGATTTTTAGCCGAGAAAACGGATGATGACTCCGAACCACCTGCTTTAATTGTTGCAAATTTACCTTATGTTCAAAATTCAATGGGCTTAGAGCCTTATGAAGTTTGGTTAAAGGTTAAATCAGCTTCATCAAGAGAGGAGTTGTATCAATCACTAGATGAAGCCAAAGTACCCATTATCACGATGGAGGATGTTCATCCAAAACTTGTTGATTTAAAGAATGGAGCTTTTCTATTAGGGTTAAACGGAACGTTATCATTAGGATTCATCGTCTCGATTATTATTGCGCTTATTGGATTTCTTTTGTTTTGGATTTTAACAATTAAATCACGAGTTCTTCAATATGGTGTATTTCGGGCAATGGGAATCCCGCTGAAAAAATTAATAGGAATTCTATTATTTGAACAAATCCTGACATCTGGATTTGCTTCGCTCATCGGAGTCATCATTGGTGGAATCACAAGCGTACTCTTTGTTCCATTGTTTCATCTATCAATGGAAAAGCAGCTGCCTTTTCAAGTCATTTTTGATCCGAGTGATGAAAGAAAAATCTACATTTTTGTCGCTTTCATGCTTTCGGTTGGACTCGCAGTTTTAGTTTTTCTTGTGAAGAAAATCAAAATTTATCAAGCAATCAAGTTAGGTGAGGATTAACATGATATTTTGCAAAGATTTGATCAAAATCTATAAAGTAGATGAAGAAAATGAAGTGATGGCGCTTCAGGGATTAGATTTAGAAGTAGATGAAGGCGAGCTAATGGGTATTATCGGCAGCAGCGGCAGCGGCAAATCAACGCTATTAAATATGCTCGGAGGGCTAGATCGGCCAACAGCTGGTAAATGCTTTGTGGACGGAAAGGATCTACTACGCTTACAACCTAAAGAACTTGTAAGCTATAAGCTTGAAACAGTGGGCTTTGTCTGGCAAAACAACGCACGTAATATTATTCCTTATCTAACGGCAATTGAAAATGTCGAGTTACCAATGTTATTAAAAGGTAGACATAAGAGAGAGCGTGCAAAGGAATTACTTGAATTAGTAGGAATGGGACATCGGTATAAAAATAAATTAACGATGCTTTCAGGCGGGGAGCAGCAGCGTGTTGCGATTGCGATCGCCCTAGCCAATGATCCTAAGCTATTATTAGCAGACGAACCAACAGGTAGTGTAGACTCCAAAACAGCCGATGTTGTACTAGGTGTTTTTCGTGAGCTCAATTGCTCTCTAAAAAAGACAATTGTCATCGTATCACATGATACTGAGCTAACTAAAAAGCTTGACCGAGTTGTCGCGATAAGAGACGGTAAAACATCAAGTGAAATTCTCCGCAAAACATATATAGAGGATGAGCTTCAACAAGGAGCTATTGAAGAAGAAACACACGAAGAATTAGCTGTTATTGACCGAGCTGGCAGAATTCAAATTCCAAAAGATTACTTAGAATCAATAGAGCTCGGGGATTCCAATAAGCTGCGGGTCCAGCTAGAAGACGGACGGATTGTCTTAGTGAATCCGAAACAGAAAAGTGGTTGAATTTCTGAGATTGGAAAAAATAACGTGATTTTGCAAGGAAATAAGGAAGTTTGCAAAATTTGTACAGCTTTTGCGGAAAAGTTCCAGAATTCCCAAAGATTATATAACTACTCATGAGATGTAGCCATTTGAATTCAATCTAATGCAGATGATCGTGACGTAGTTACACTTACAGAAACTTTGAATCATTTCAAACTAAACGAGGTGAAAAAAATGAATTTTATGAACGGCAGGTTTTTTCGTGTATTAGAAGTCTTAATGAATTTCTTTTTACTCAATCTTATCTGGTTAATCTCATGTTTACTCATTGTGACGATTTTTCCTGCAACAGCAGCGATGTTTGCTGTTAGTAGGCAATGGATTCTTCATAAAGATGATTCTGTCTTTAGGTCGTTCTTTAAACATTTCAAATCCAATCTAAAACAAAGCTTTGTAATAGGGATCCTTTGGACAGGTTTAGCGTTCATTTTGTATATGAATATCCTTTTACTAACAGAGATGGAAGCAATTAAATTCGTCCTCCTCCCATTTGTGATTTTAAGTATGTGTGTTTTATTATTAACATCGGTTTTTCTATTCCCGGTTATGGTTCATTATGATTTACGTGTTCTTGACATCGTGAAAAATGCTTTTTTCCTTGCAATGGGTTTCCTTCCAAAAAGCTTATTAGGAATTGGAGTCATAGCAGGAATTTTCCTTCTATTCATTTGGCAGCCATTCACTATATTTATTAGCTTTAGTATCGGGTGCTATACTATCTTTCACATTAGCAAAAAAGTTTTTGATATCAAGCAGCCAGTTTCTCCTTAAATAATGCGAGAAAAAGAAATAATATGCCATACAATTGAGCCCTCTTCATATATATAAGTGAAGGGGGTTGTACGGTGAAATCGACAATTCAATTCTTTTTTAAACTTATTTATATACCAATCCTTATTCTCATCTTAATGTTTTGTTTAATCGGCATTTTAATTACGATGAAGGTGACGATTGATTCGTATAGTATTCAAAGAACAATTGGTTCGATGAATACAGAGCAATTATTTGTTCATTTTCTTCAGTCGGAGAACCATTACTTTTATCCTGAAGACGACAATCAATTCATGAAAGCCTCCAATTTATCTACTTTGGCCATTCAGCTTGCAACAAGCATCAAACCAACAGATACGAGAACATTTTTAGGAAATGAGCTCCCTGGCATGAGACTTTTTGATACAGAAATTGTGGTTGCAGGTGAAGGAACAGATTTAAGTAATATTCCATATGAATCACCGCCTCCAACAGAAGTTTTATTAAAGGAACGGAAAGTAGCAGAGGAAAAATTGGCAGGCAGGGATTCAGATGAAGATGAAAAACCTGTTCAAAATCCAAAGAATAAAATGGTGTTTATCTATCAAAGTCACAGCTGGGAATCATTTTTACCATTATTAGAAAATGCTAAGCAACCAAATGACGCGATCAGCTCTGATGAACGTGTAAATGTGATCGGACTAGGAAGTCGTTTAGCTCAAAATTTAATGAAAGAAGGCATAGGAGTAGAGCAGAATAAAACAAATATGACACAGGAACTGCATAGAAAGGGCTGGAGCTCTACCCGAGCATATACTCTTTCCGGTGAATTCGTTGAAGAAGCAGCAACAGCAGAGGAACATGACTTTGTATACTATCTTGATCTACATCGAGATTCAGCTCGTAAAGAAATCACAACGAAAACGATTAATGGAAAAAGCTATGCAAGACTTTATTTTGTTGTTGGAAAAGAAAATAAACAATATCAAGAAAATCTAGATTTCGCGAAAAAAATCCACCAGGAACTAGAGAAAAAGTATCCAGGAATCAGCCGTGGTGTGTTTTTAAAATCAAAAAGTGAAGGAAATGGCATCTATAACCAAGATGTCTCAAATAAAGCGATGCTATTGGAAATTGGAGGGGTAGATAATACTTTAGATGAATTAGAAAGAACTGTCGATGCGTTTTCAGAAGTATTTGCGGAATATATTTGGAATGAGCAGAAAGCAAAAGAGGTAAATGCGGAATAAAAAAGCCGAGATGAATGAACTGCACCTCCAATTGTAAGATTGTGTCTAACAATTGGGGTGCAGTTCAGAAACTCGGCTTTTTTACGTTTTAATAAATCTTTTAATAGTATTTAATATTTCCTTCACCATTCGGTTTATTCCATGTCCTTTTCATGATTAGACAAACAGCACCGATTATGAGTACAAACAATATACTTACAAAGAAACCAGGTCGGATAGATTTTTCCAGTAATGTTCCACTGATGGCTGCTAGGATTAATAACAGTCCAAGTATAGCAAGGACTTTATTCCAGATCTTTAATTCCAATAACTTAAAAGATGAACACACAATAAACAACCAATTATATAAAAGTAAAATTCCGGCAGCAGTTGTAATGTATTCATAAATTTTACCCGGCAGCAACAATGCAGTCACGATAGAAGCGATGAGACCTACAGTTGCAAGTCCTAAAGAAGGCAATGGCAAGCTTTTAAAATTTAGCTTTTTTGAAAAGACTGACGGTGCATCACCATCATCAGCCAGGGTGACAAGAAGGTTTGTCACCCCATACAATGCTGCAGTCATTGTAGAAAAACCAGCAATAATAATCGCCCCATTAAATACATGAGGGAAAAAAGCGAGATTAAAATCAGCCAGTGCTGTCACAAAGGGACTTTCCTTGTCATGAAATGCATCGACAGAAGTTAAGGAAACGGCAAGACCAAGTGATAATACATAAACAGTTGTCAAACTAATAAGCATAAAAGATCCTGCCTTTGGAGCATCTTCTTTATTCTTTAATTGCATAGCCATAATTCCAATCACTTCGATTCCGCCATATGCATAAAAGGCATAAATGAGAGAAGCGTAAAAGCCCTTAAATCCTTCTGGGAAAATTTCACCAGGATTTAGTGGCACACCTGTTGGTTTTACACCATCTCCGTTGATCCATCCAAAAATGGCTGCAAATGCAAGGACAATAAACATCAAAATGGCTGCAAATTTTACAATTGCAAATATATTCTCCATTTTATCGAATCCCTTTGTTCCCGTAATGACAACAAGTATGGAAAGAATAGCATAACCTGCAGCAAAGATCCACAAAGGTACTTTAGGAAACCAAAACTGTGACAAAATGGCAAGAGCTGTTAGCTGACTTCCCATTACAAGGATATTTGAACACCAATAATTCCACCCGCACCCAAACGCAGCCCATTTTCCAAAAGCTTTGCCAGCATAATAACAAAATGAACCTTCTTGAGGGTCTTGTGCTGTCATTTTGGCTAGAACATTATATACAATATAAGTGCCTAAAGCTGCTAATAAAAAAGAGAAAACAATCGCAGGTCCTGCTATACTTACTCCAATGGCAGACCCGAGAAAATACCCCGTTCCAATTGTACAGCCAATTCCGATTAAAGAAAGCTGCCACCACTTTAAATCACCTTGTTGATCTGTTTTACCCATAAAAACTCCCTCCTCAACTTCCCTACTTAGTATTGTGGGATAGGAAGGATGTGATTATGTAGAGGACGCGAAAAAATTAGTGGTTATTTTAAGTATAGTTGTTTAGTAGAAGGTTAAAGTGTTTAAATATTAAGTTCCTGCTAACTGCTAAAACAAAAATTCCCCTATAAAAGGGGAGGGAAATTTTCCTTAAACTAATGAGTTGAATGAAAACCCATCTACTGAAGCAATTTTACCGCGCCACCATGTCCCGTTTGAACCTTTATCATTAGCATTTATATATTTTGCATTCTTTAGATGAATGAAGGTGAATGAATTTTCCTTATCTGTTGATTCTTTTTCTGTTTCTTCTTGTTTTTGTTTTGCATATTCTTCTTTTAGATCATGGAATTTTTTTGAAATGATTTTAGACATGGTGCTATCTTGCAAGTTTTTTGATGCATCTGTAATTCCTTCATAGTAGGCTGTTGCACCGATTAATGTTCCAGAGATCATTGTCCCATTTACTGAAAGTGTGACATCAACCTCAATGCCATCTTCTTCCACTAAATCTAAAAACATTAACATAATAGCATCATTTGTACTCATTTGTGCTTGTTCCTTTGCCATAACCTACACCTCACATCTATAAACATTGGTATTGTTATCATGCCCTTAATTTAAAAGTTAAACAAAAAAATTTCTCTTATTAAGAAGATTGAACATTCAATCATAGCGGACAACTTCCTTCATATAATGTACAAGTTCATTAAAAGGAGAGAGTTAATTGAGTATTAGCATATTGGTCGGTTATATTTTTTTAGGTTTATCTCTTGCTGCTCCGATAGGTCCTGTGAATTCCGCTCGTCTTGATAAAGGGATCAAAAATGGTTTTTGGCATGCATGGATTGTTGGAGCGGGATCGATGATTGCAGATGCCATTTTTATGCTTTTGGTTTATTTAGGGATGGTGAATTTTTTAGATATTCCGGTTGTGCAAATTTTTTTATGGTTGTTCGGAGGGTTTATCCTAATTTATTCAGGTTTTGAAAGCATATTAGGTGTAAATCGAGTAAATCTTACATATAGCAGAAAAAAGGACTCATTAAGTAAGTGTTTTTTAACAGGGTTCATGATGTCAATTACAAGCCCTTTATCGATTTTATTTTGGCTTGGGATTTATGGCTCTGTCCTTGCAAAAACAGCACAATCAAACGGTACAAGCCAATTACTCATTTATAGTTGTATGATATTTGTGGGGCTAACATTATGGGATGTATTTGTTGCAGGTCTAACAACGGGTTTTCGAAAATTATTAAATGATACAAGCTTAAAAATAATATCGATCATTTCAGGACTATCTTTGCTGGGGTTTGGAGGTTATTTTGGATACCAAGGGTTGAAAGCGCTATTTGGTTTTTAAAAAAGACGATCACAAACATCGTCTTTTTTCTTTTTATAGGTAAAAAAGCTATGGTACCATTATATGGATAAGAAAAAATGGGAGAGGACCTATGACAACAATTATTGAGCTAGATCAAGTATCATTAAAAAGAAATGGACAGTGGATTTTACGAAACATCAATTGGCATATAAAAAAGCATGAAAATTGGGTTTTATATGGGTTGAATGGAGCAGGAAAAACAGCGCTCTTAAACATGCTCTGTGCTTATTATTTTCCAACTGAGGGTTCTGTGAAGGTACTAGATAAAGTCTTTGGGAGGGATTATTTAGCGGAAAAGTTACGCCAAAAGATCGGTCTTGTTTCTTCAAGACTCCAGCAAAAATTATATCCATCTGATAGTGCTTTTGAAATTGTCCTAAGTGGTGCATTCGCCTCCATTGGGTTATATGAAAAACCAACTGAGGAAATGAGAGAGAAAGCAGTTGGGTTATTAGAGGAGTTACATTGTCTATCTTATGCAAACCGGGCATATGAAACTCTATCACAAGGAGAAAGGCAAAGGGTTCTGATTGCTCGCTCTTTAATGGCGGATCCTGAATTACTCATTCTTGATGAACCTACAACGGGATTGGACTTTTTAGCCCGTGAGCAGCTTTTAGATGCCCTAACACGAATTTCAGAAAAAAGTACAGCACCGACTCTTTTATATGTTACACACCATGTTGAAGAAATTTTACCTGTTTTTACTAACACTCTCTTATTAAAAAGTGGTCAGGTATTTGATTCAGGGCTCACAAAGGACATGCTATCAGATAAAAAGCTTTCTGAACTATTTGAATGCGAAGTATCCATCACCTGGGAAAAGGATCGTGCAAGTTTAAGAAGAAAATAAAATAACGCGTTACCCAAATTGAGACTTCTCCTATTTATCTTTTGAAGATTAAAAGGAGGAGTCTCGTTCTATGAAGAAAAAAGTGATTACATTAGTTGGGTCTGTTGGAGTTGATACCTTTGGACACAGCATAGTTCTTCACATGATTTAATAAAATGTGAATAAGGGGCTAACATCTCGTTAGAATGGCTAGAAATGAGGTGTTTCATGTGATATTAAAATCTTTTGAAACAAAGCAAATGCTAGAAGCCATTTTAAATAGTATTGATGAAGCGATACATGCTGTTAACTATGAAGGAATAACGATTTTTTATAACAAGGTGGCTGCAAAGCACGATGGTGTTGAGATTGATGAGGTACTTGGTAAACATGTATTAGATGTGTTTCCTTCATTAAATAAACAAACAAGTACACTATTAAAAGTCATTGAAACAGGTAAGCCCATTTATCAGCAATCTCAAACCTATAAAAATTGCAAAGGGCAACTGATTGATACGGTTAATACGACACTGCCGATAAAAGTAGGAGACAAAATCGTTGGAGCTGTTGAGATTGCAAAGGACTTCACAAAAGTGAGGCAGCTTTCACAAAAGCTTCTTGAGCTTCATGAAAAGGTAAACGGACAACAATCAAAGCCAGTAGCAAGTACCGGTGCTAAGTACAAATGGGATGATATCATTTCGGGTTCTAATGAGATGAAACATGTAATCACACTTGCCAAAAAAGCAGCAAATAGCTCTTCACCTGTGTTGGTATTTGGAGAAACAGGAACGGGAAAAGAACTGCTTGTTCAATCAATTCATCATTCATCTTCAAGAAGAAATGGTCCATTTATTGCTCAAAACTGTTCATCTTTGCCTGAGTCTTTGCTTGAAAGTATTATATTTGGAACAAAAAAAGGGAGTTTTACTGGTGCGGTGGATCGGGCTGGTTTATTTGAATTAGCTCATGGCGGGACATTGTTCTTAGATGAGATCCACACGATGCCAATCGATTTTCAAACTAAGCTGTTACGAGTGCTTGAGGATGGCGTCATTCGTCGAGTGGGAGGAACAGACTCATATGCAGTGGATGTTCGAATTATTGTGGCCATGAATGAGCATCCTTCCATTCTATTAGACAAAAAGGTACTACGTACGGATTTATATTATCGGCTGAATGTGTTTTTTCTAGAGCTTCCACCACTACGAGATCGTAGGGAAGATATTGCTTTGCTAACAAATCATTTTATCCAGAAATATAACTATCATCTGAACAAACTTGTGATTGGATATGAGGACCAAGTGATAAATACCTTAAAAGCACACTATTGGCCGGGGAATGTAAGAGAACTCGAACATACTATTGAGTATGCAATGAATATGATCGAGGACGAAGATTTATTAACCGTAGAGCATTTGCCGTCATTTATTAAAAGAGAGAAACTGAAAAAGAAAATAGATATTCAACCGCTGCGAAAAGTCGTCGAGCAAACAGAGAAAAATATGATTGAACAGGCGCTACACACAACAAAAGGAAATGTACTAAGAGCATCGACTCTGTTAGAAGTTCCTAGACAAACACTGCAATATAAAATGAAAAAATATGGTCTTTTATAAATAATAGAGTAGTTACAATAGATCTAAAAGGGAATGGAGGTACCAGATGACAAAATCTAATGAACGAAAACAACTAACTGCGTCCGGCTATCATCTTGAGATTTTTCTAGATTATTTTAATAAACGAATTCGGATCGATCATTACCGGGGAAATATGACACAAATTATACAGGAAATTCGTCATGTTTCAGATCAGGACTTTTGTGAAAAAGTGATTGTTTATGCACGGCCAGAGCATTGGCAGGAATTATTGCGTCATGGATACGAATTAGAGGGTATTATTCCTGGATTTTTTAGGGGCACAGATAATTATATTATGACAATATATATAAAGAATGAAAGAAGAACAAGTCAATACTGGGTGAAAGAAAATCAAATTCTTCAAGACATCCTAGAAAAAACACCTGCTCTGAATAGTCGACCTGCTCCGGCTGCTTATTCTTTTCGAAAAGCGGAGCCGAAGGATGCGAAACAGCTAGCTCACCTTTACAATAAAGTATTCCAGGTTTATCCAACTCCGATGAGTGATCCGAAATATGTGGAAAACATCATTAAGGGTGAATCTTATTTTTATGTAGTAGAGTATCAACATGATATTGTTAGTGCTGCATCTGCAGAAGTGAATTTTATTTATCATAATGCCGAGCTAACGGATTGTGCGACATTACCTCATCACCGCAAGTATGGGTTAATGAAGAAACTGCTTAGTTTTTTAGAACAAGATTTAAGAAAAAACGGAATTTATTGTGCGTATTCATTAGCACGAGGTTTGTCTTTTGGGATGAATTCAGCCTTTCATCAGCTTGGATATCATTTTCATGGAAGACTTACAAATAATTGTTATATATTTGATAAGCTTGAAGATATGAATGTTTGGGCAAAGGATTTATCCCACTCTTAACGGGCCGTAAGACTCCCACCTCAAACTTCTGAGTTTATAAGGAAGGTAGGTGGGAGATAACTGCCTGTAAAGCTTGTTCAACTATGCATCGGTTGGATGAAAAAAACCATTGATGGCCGTTTCACTTTACCAACATAATTCACCATGCCAGATTTTCTTCATACTGCCGAATTTTCAGCAGGATTATTTTATGAAATGATGCTGGATTTTTGGCAGGTATGAAATTGAAATTCCTCTAATATTCATCCAAATACTACATAACAATAAAAAATGATTCCCTTGTTCTTCATAATAGGTTATAGAAACCAAAAATTTTTGGCCTGTGGCTAAGCGCTTCGATATCCAGCTCCAGCGCCCAGCAACTAGTGAACTTCCACTCCTCCTTACGATAAGTCAACATCGAATCGCTATCGCATTTCGTGTTTCCTTTGTCCGACTTAACGGGCAATAAAGTTGACTGCCCGTTAATGGCGGATAAGTCTCGCTATCCATAAGAGGGAAATATCCCCCTCCCTCTTATGGAAGTTTCGCTTTATCTCATACGGAATGCTCCAGTTCATACGTTGCTGAACGGGCGCTTCCGCTTTTGTTATTGGCACGAATTTTGCATATCTATTTTTGATAGCAAATGTAAGGGGGAATCATCATGTTACATGATTTATATAAACCGAAGCGCCATTGGAAAGACATTGAATTGTGGAAAGACGTTCCCGAGGAAAAATGGAATGATTGGATTTGGCAGTTAACAAATACAATTCGAACACTTGATGATTTGAAAAAAGTCATTGACCTTACTCCTGAAGAAGAAGAGGGAGTGAGGATTTCCACGAAAACGATCCCGTTAAATATTACTCCATATTATGCAGCCCTTATGAACCCTACTGATACAAGATGTCCGATTCGGATGCAGTCTGTTCCAATTGGTCAAGAAATTCATAAAACAAAATACGATTTAGAAGATCCTTTAGAAGAAGATGAAGATTCACCTGTAGCTGGTTTAACCCACCGTTATCCTGACCGTGTCCTTTTCCTTGTGACAAATCAATGCTCAATGTACTGTCGTTATTGTACACGCCGAAGATTTTCTGGACAGATTGGCATGGGTGTACCTAAAAAGCAATTAGATGCGGCCATTGAGTATATTCGTCAAACTCCAGAGGTACGTGATGTACTGCTCTCAGGTGGTGACGGCTTACTGATAAATGACAATATTCTAGAATATATATTAAAAAATTTACGTGCCATCCCACATGTTGAAATCATTCGGATTGGTACTAGAGCCCCTGTTGTTTTTCCGCAACGAATTACCGAAAATCTTTGTCATATTTTGAAGAAGTATCATCCGGTTTGGCTGAACACTCACTTTAATACATCGATTGAAATAACCGAAGAATCGAAGCGTGCTTGTGAAATGTTAGTTAATGCTGGGGTTCCTGTTGGAAACCAGGCAGTTATTTTAGCTGGGATTAATGACAGCGTACCGATCATGAAGAAGCTCATGCATGATTTAGTGAAAATCAGGGTTCGTCCTTATTATATTTACCAATGTGATCTTTCCGAGGGAATCGGTCACTTCCGGGCACCTATCTCAAAAGGTTTGGAAATTATTGAAGGATTGCGAGGACATACAAGCGGGTATGCAGTACCTACCTTCGTTGTAGATGCTCCCGGTGGCGGCGGAAAAATTACTTTGCAGCCAAACTATTTGATTTCACAAAGTCCAACAAAGACTGTACTACGTAATTTCGAAGGTGTGATTACATCGTATCCAGAGCCAGAGAATTATGTTGCTGGTCGAGCGGATGATTATTTTAATGAAATATATTCAGAGCATGACCTAAACCCATCAAAAACAGGAATTACCTCTTTATTAAATGACGAACAATTCAACCTTGTTCCAAACTCACTCGAACGCTATAACCGCAGACAAAGCTTTCATCAAAATCCAGCCTATTCAACATTAAAAGACAAACGTGAAAAACGTGATGAGCTAAAAGAAAAGAAATTTTTGGCTCAGCAAAAGAAGGAAGCAAAGGATGATTAAAGGAGGTGCACTCATAACAAATGAAATGTGAATGGTGTGAAGCTGAATCTGCTAAAGAGATAAAATGTACGGTTTACTGGGAGCTCCCTGATGGAACTAGGGCTATTGAAATAACGGAAACTCCTGGTGTTCATTGCTCATCATGTGGAATGGAGTATCAAACAGAGAAAACGATTGAGGAGCTAGAAGACCAGCTTATGCTAATAGATACAAAAAAGCTTGGTAAAACGATTGTATATGATTCTTTATTATCACAACCCAAATTACTAAAAAAGAACTACTTCAAATTTTGATCTTTGTCAGCAAGAGAGTGAGGCGATCGTATGAAGCGGTCTTTGTTAATTAAACCGAGTATGAATGAAGATTATCCTACTGTAACACATGGTGAAGGAATCTATTTATTTGACAAAGATGGCAGGAGGTATCTTGACGGGTCATCAGGGGCAGTGACAACAAGTATTGGTCATGGAGCCCCTGAGATTATTGAAGCCATGCATGATCAGGCAAAAAAAGTATCTTTTGTTTATCGTTCACAATTTACGTCAGAGCCTGCTGAGCAGCTAGCAGAAAAGTTAAATGAGCTTGTAGGTGCAGATGAGGATTATTGGTCCTTTTTTGTAAATAGTGGTTCAGAAGCGACTGAAACAGCGATGAAAATTGCCATACAGTATTGGCAAGAGCAAGGGAATTATAAAAAGCATAAAATTTTATCCAGATGGGTGAGTTATCACGGAATTACACTTGGTGCTTTATCAATGTCAGGACATGTGAGTCGACGTGAACGATTTGTATCCATTCTTGAAGATTATCCATCTGTTTCAGCTCCTTATTGCTACCAATGTTCATTACAGCAAACATATCCAACTTGTCAGCTCGCCTGTGCAAATGAGATTGAAACAGCGATAAAAAGGATTGGTCACGAGCAAATAGCCGCTTTTATAGCAGAGCCGATCATTGGAGCAGCAGGTGGTGTGGTCGTTCCTCCAGATGGATATTATCAACAAGTAAGAGAGATTTGCGATCGATATGACATCCTGTTTATAGCAGATGAAGTGATGACAGGCATCGGACGCACTGGTGAAATGTTTGGGTTACATCATTGGGGAGTGCAAGCTGATATTATTGCTTTAGGTAAGGGGATGAGTGCGGGCTATACAGCGATAGCCGCAACATTAGCTAGCGAAAAAGTGATGAAGCCTATTATCCAAGGCTCAAATTCAGTTATGAGCGGTCATACGTATAGCGCCAATCCTCAATCAGCTGCAACAGCCCTTGCTGTTCTTCACTATATTGAAAAGCATCAATTAGTTCAAAATGCGAAGGAGCAAGGAGCATATTTGCTACAAAAGCTTCAAGATGAAATTGGCGAGATAGGGATTATCGGTGATATTCGAGGAAAAGGCCTTATGATTGGTGTTGAGTTTGTATCAGATAAAACAATGAAGCATCCATTTGATAAAAAGCTCATGATAACAAATAAGGTTGTAGCAAAAGCGAGAGAAAAAGGCTTACTCATTTATCCATCTTCTGCTGGTCAGGAAGGAGCACATGGTGATGCGGTCATTATTTCACCGCCTTTTATTATTACAAAGCATCAAATAGAAGAACTTGTTTCAATTTTTGAAGAAGTTGTTTTAGAGATTCAAAAAGAGGTTGGGGGTGGTGAACATGTTGGAACAAACAAAACGAGTGAAAAAAATGAATAAGGTTGGTTCATTAGATGATGCTTTAGTATCTATCCAAAACGGGTGTTCCATCATGTTTGGAGGCTTCGGGGGTGTTGGCAATCCTCCGACCTTAATTAATGGAATTCTTCAAAAAGGTGTGAAGGCTTTAACGTTAATAGGAAACGACGCGGGATTTCCAACAATTGGGATTGGAAAAATAGTCAGTCTAGGAAGAGCTAAGAAACTTATTGTTTCTCATATTGGCTCAAATCCTATTGCTGGACAGTTAATGATGAATGGGGAAATGGAAGTAGAGTTTTCACCACAAGGAACGCTAGCGGAACGGATACGTGCAGGTGGGGTAGGTCTAGGGGGAATATTAACAGATATTGGGCTTGATAGTATGGTAGAAAAAGGGAAGCAAAAAATTCCAGTTAATGGAAAGGACTTTTTGTTAGAAACGGCTCTTACTGCTGATGTTTCCATTGTCTTTGCGAAAAAAGCTGATACCTTCGGAAATTTAATCTATGAAACTAGTGCCAGAAACACAAACCCCTTAGTGGCCATGGCGGGGAGTTATACGATTGTTGAAGCGGAAGAAATTGTGGAAATCGGAGAATTAGATCCTGAGCATATCGTGACACCAGGTATATATGTAGATATGATTATCCAAAGTCAAGGGATTGACTGGAAATGGGCTTGGGAATAAGGGATGGATGATAGTCGAGGAAGAAAGCGAGTGATAGGGTTGAATGCATTCGATGAACGCAATCGTATGGCAAAGCGGGCTGCTGAGGAAATAGCAGATGGTATGATCGTCAATTTAGGAATTGGGATCCCATCTCTCGTGCCAAATCACCTTCCACAGCATGTACATGTTATGTTTCATGCTGAAAATGGGATTCTTGGGATGGGTGAATCACCTGAAAAAGGAATGGAAAATCCAACTTTATGTAATGCGGGAGGTTTCCCCGTCACGATTGTCTCAGGAGCATCCTATTTTGATAGTGCAACAGCATTTGGCATGATTCGATCAGGGTATTTAGATCTTACCATTTTAGGTGGTCTTGAAGTTAGTCAAAAGGGAGATTTAGCAAACTGGATTGTCCCAGGAAAGCGAGTACCCGGAATTGGTGGAGCAATGGAACTTGCCAAAAAGGCAAAACGTGTCATTGTGTTAATGAATCATTGCAATAAAAAAGGGGAATCGAAAATTGTGAAAAAATGCAGCCTTCCCTTAACTGCTAAGAAATGTGTAAGCTTAATCATCACAGAAATGGCTGTAATAGAAGTAACTGATCAAGGGTTATGTTTAACAGAAGTCATGGAACCTTATACAGTTCAAGATGTAATCTCAAAAACAAATGCACCTTTACAAATCTCAAAGAAAATTAGAATGATAGGTGAATAAAGAGATGGGGGATGAAGGGTGACAGAAGAAAAGAACATGCTTCAAGTTCAAATTAGCCAATGGCTAAACAAAAATCGTGATCATGGCGTGGAGCTTTTACAAAAGCTCGTTCAAGCAAACAGTACCCAAGGAAATGAACAATTTGCTCAAACGATCGTTATTGAAAAACTCCGGAAAATTGGATTGAAGGTAAATGTTTGGGAACCAGATGGGAGGGTACTAACAACTCACCCCTATTTTGCTTCACCACGTAAAGATTTTAAAGGAAGTCCAAATGTTGTCGGAATCTTTAAAGGAACAGGTGAGGGTCGTTCGATCATATTAAATGGACATATTGATGTTGTACCAGAAGGAGATACAGCACAGTGGAAACACTCACCCTATAGTGGGAAAGTAATAAACGGAAAGCTTTATGGACGAGGTGCAACAGATATGAAAGGGGGAAATGTATCACTGCTATTAGCCTTATCGGCCATTCGTGCGCTTGGGATTCCATTAAAGGGGGATGTGATTTTTCAAAGTGTTATTGAAGAAGAGAGTGGAGGAGCTGGTACGTTAGCAGCTATTTTAAAAGGATATCACGCAGACGCCGCCATTATTCCTGAACCGACCAATATGAAAATTTTTCCGAAACAACAAGGTTCTATGTGGTTTCGATTATCTGTAAAGGGACGTTCTGCACATGGGGGAACACGATATGAAGGAGTTAGCGCAATTGAAAAAGCTTTACTTGTTGTAGAACATGTAAGAGAGCTGGAAAAACGAAGAAATGAGCGAATTGACGATCCACTTTATCAAAATATTCCAATTCCACTACCAATAAATATAGGGAAAATTCAAGGTGGTGACTGGCCGTCTTCTGTTCCTGATTTCGTTCAATTAGAAGGGAGAATGGGAGTTTCTCCTGACGAAACAATGGAAGAAGCCAAAAAGGAGCTAGCCAACTGGCTTGAAAACATAAAAGAAAATGATGCATGGTTCCAAGAACATCCTGTTGCGCTTGAATGGTTTGGTGCAAGATGGGTACCAGGGGCAATCGATCCCTACCATGAATTTATGACTATTTTATCATCTAAATATACAGAGGTAACAGGACATCACCCAATTATTGAAGCCTCTCCTTGGGGTACAGATGGGGGACTTCTTACGCAAGTGGGATCCATTCCAACAATCGTGTTCGGCCCTGGGGTGACAGAAAAAGCCCATTTCCCAAATGAATATATAGAAATTGACAAAGTGTTTGAAGCTGCTGAGATTATTGCATTAACAGTTGTTGAATGGTGTGGGGTTGAACAATAGTATGGTATTTTCTAAGTGAGGCGGATTAAAAAGAAGTCGGCCACTTTTATTGGTGGGAAAATTATTATATATCGGGGGATACAATGTTTAAGGTTATAATTGAGTTTTCTTCATAAGAAAGGATGAAGGTCGATATATCTATTGGTAAAAAAGAAAAAACTCTTTATAGAGTAGATAAAGGACAATATCTATTAATACTCAAAGAAAAGGAGACAGTTTCCTTGGTAAATTATGAAATGGTCTCCTTTTCTCTATAAGAAGTTGCTGGATATAAAAGCTTTTGTAAGGGACGAAGCATATGTTCATGAAGGATCACAGTTCTTGATGAACAAGCCATGTGTTCTTCAAGAGTATGGATCAAATCTTGATAAAAGGTTCTGAAGGACTCTGCATAACAAATATTTTCCTTTGAAAAAATTCCCGATCGATTTAACATCACATTTTCATATTTTAATGCAGTTCGCCCGATTGGTTTTAAAAGTTTTTTAATATCACGTAATCGATAGATTTGTCGTAGGTGTTCGATTAATTGATTAGCATCTTCCTGCATATGACTTTGTAATTTTTGATTTAGATCCTCTATATCCAAAAATGGAATTGTGTTTCCGAAAATAAATTTTTGAACCATAATAATATCAGACTGAATTGGTTGATTTATAAAGGTTTGGTAAATGCGGAGAGTATTAAGAGCATCAAACATCGGATTGTGCTTTTCTCCTATAAATTCTAAATCAAATAGCTTAAGAGCATCTTCAACTGACACAGGGTTTTTTGATACTCTGTCTTTAAACAGTTTTTGAAAGTCTATATAACGTTGCTCAATTTTTTTTATTGTACGTTCTGAGATATCGTGTCTCAATCCATCCATTTTTAGTCGAAAAAGATCACTAGGTGACCAAGAGAAATACCGTGTTTTCTTAATACCGCCAATCCATTCTAAAAAATCAGCAAAAACTTCTTTAAAATCATTGGCCCCAACAAGATCGTTATCCTCTATTCCAGTTAAGGTCTTGCAAAATTCTGTTAAAGGCTCGGTGCTTTCGGGACGTATATATTGATCAAAATATGTGATTGCTCCTGTATCAATCGTATATTTAACAGCGCCTAAACGAATGGCTTCCATCTTTTCAAAAGCCATCCCAGAATCTGAGCACAACATTTCAAAGTCGAAAAAAACGAATTGCTTGATGTCCGCCATTCATTTTCCCCCTCTCAACTTGTAATTATATGAGGCTGATGGAAGAATTGGTAGATACAATTTTTGTTAAAAAATTGATAATAAACGTTATAGCACCAACATGTCTCTCCTTTATCAAGCATAAATATAATGGATGAAGGGAGAGGGATATATGACAGAGGCTTTGAGTGGAGAACTATATAAGAGCTATCGATCTATGAAAAAAATGTTAAGAGATTTCTCTGTTAGTCATCATCCGAATGAGCGCTTTATCTCGTCTTTGTTAATGGAATTAGTCACTTTGACAAGAGCAGCTATTACGATGTTGCAGCAGGAAACAGTAGGTAAAAGACGCTTTCGACAGGGGATTGCTACTTTATATAGAAGTTATTCAGATTTCGAAAAGTCTTTTCATGAATGGGCGATAAATGCGAAGTATCATAACACGTTGAATTTTCAATGGATTTTTCAAAGGGAGATGGAGGCTAAAAACATTGAAAGGCATTTAACAATAGCAATTCGAGAGATGAAAAAATTATATAGCAATGTTGAATTAAGAGGGATAGTTCCGGATAGATATAGAGAATGGATATAACTACGATAATTTTAAAGGATGACTCAAAGGTTAAAGTAGCCCTTATAAAGCCATCCTTTTTCGTTAATTTTTTATTTGTTAAAAAGCCATTTTAAGAAAGGCGGAGTTTTTTTATCAACAATTTTTAATTCATCCATTAATAACTTTTCTTGGTGGTCTGTAATCCAAGTTTCTAATTCTTTTTTTGTATTTAATTGTGTGTAGTAAGTTTCGCCTTGTTTACCAACCGCATTGACAACAAACCGACATGTGCTCCCCATAAGTACCCACCTTTTGAATAAAATTCATCCTGTTAGCATTATAACAAGGCGAAATTTTAATTCTAGGCTTTACTTTTGGAAAATATGGGAGTAAAATATTACTTTTATCTTTATAGAAACACTTCTTCAACAATAAGTGGATGGAGAGCATTCGTCACATTAATATAAATAAAAGCATCATATCGCTTAGACAAAATGGAAGGGACGTAATTCCCGTAATGCTCGTAAGCAGGGTTATAGACGACACCAATAGCACGATGACCAATTGGGTCCTGAAAAAGATGGCAATTGTCTTTCGTAAAATGAAGGAATTTATCATGTGGCCCAGCTTTGTGTAAAGCATCTTCCCAGCTTCCTTGTTGGGCTGGAGGAATGATCATTCGTTCAGGGTTAACACCCCATTCATCAGAAGCAATAACGCTTCCTCTGTGCGTACCAAATCCAATTATGAAAATTGATTCGTTTCCTTTTTCCTCTCTTAGTAATTGTCCGACATTTACAATACCTTCATCGACCATATCAGTTGCTCGAGCATCGCCAACATGTGTGTTATGCTCCCATACAATACCTTTTGCATGTTCTCCGTAAAAATCGTGTATTCTATTCAATGCTTCCACCATATGTCTGTCTCGGATATTCCATGATTCATTATCATTTACGACCATTGTTCTGTAATAATTTTCAGCATTTGCCGTAATCATCGCGTTGACTTCAAGATTTAGTGTGTTTTCTTCCGTATTAGAAACGGTCATCTTATTTAATGTGATTTCTGTTAATAGCTTTGTGACTTCATCCAGACAATCTTCACCATAAAAGGAAGCAGATAATCCATATTTTTCAGGTCGGCGATTAAAGGGTTCAAAGCATGAGAATGTTTTTTTGGCTGATTCAATTTGAGGAGATTTAATTTTTTCTAAATAAGAGATAATCTCATCAATCGATTCCCACAATGAATACACATCAATTCCATAAAAACCAACCTTTTTGTCATTTGGCATCTTGTTATTGTAATCTTTCAGCCATTCGATTAAATCAATCATTTCTTCATTGGCCCACATCCATGTTGGCCAACGGTGAAAAGAATTCAAAACTTCTCTGGCATTTGAATCGATGTGATCAAAACCTTTAATATACCTATTAATTTCTTGACAAGCTGGCCAATCCCCCTCAACCGCTATGTACGTAAAGCCTTTTTCTGTAATAAGCTTTTTAGTAAGTTCAGCTCTTATTTTATAAAATTCTAATGTTCCATGAGAGGATTCACCAAGCAGTACAAAGGTTTCATCCTTTATCTTTGATAATATAGCATCAATACGTTCTTGTTTATGGAATGGGTGTGATACTTCTTTTATGGATTGAATTAGTTTTAAGTTCATTATTATCCCTCTATGATTATTGTTTGTATTCAGCATTGTAGGAATTTTCTCCTGAATGAACTGACAATAAAGTGTCAGCATAACCGACAAGACGGTTTACTATTTCATCTGCGATTGAATAAACAAGTTGGTGGTGCTTGCTATTATGTAATTCAGGATCATCAAAAATAATGGTTGTGTTAATAAAGATGTGTTTTGTGTCATACAAGTTATAATGAATAATTGTCTTTCCTGGTGCACCGCCTGTTAAAGGATCTTTATAGGAGGGTAAGAAAATATACCACTCTTCTGCTGTAGGTGATCGGAAATTTTTAGTGAAAGTCATTCCATTGATTTCATGTTCAATTTTTTTCTTAAGGTTTTCGTCTATAACATCAATAATCTTTTTGTTCAAAGTCCTAACCTCCGGAACTAATCAGCAGGGTTTGCTTCAATTGCTATTTCATAAGCATCTAGAACCATATTGGTTATTGCAGGGTCATCAATTCCAATAAGGGATTGAACGTCTTCTTCATTTTTCACTTGCATAATGTAGGTATCATTTAACCTACCCTTTGATGTTAATAGAGCATATGTTTCATTATTTATTGCAAGTAAAGCTTCTACAGATAACTGTTTTTCTTCACCATATTCATCATGAACAGTAATGATATCTCGTTCTTTCATTTTTAGTCACCCCCAAAATGTTATGAATAGTCTTTCCTATATGGAGATGTTTATGTCTAAAAGAGAGTGATTAAGTTTTTAGTTAAAAACAGGACATAAAAAATAATGAAAAAGTAATTTTTGGTCTTTTCTTTCTATCGGAAGGGTGATATTATATTACTTGTCCTCAAAAAAAGGATAGAAGATAATTATTTTAAAAAAGTTATTGACACTTACATTTATGATATGTTACATTATAAATCCTGCGTCATGATAGTAATTGATTTACAGTGAAGAAATTTAAAAAAACACTTGATTTTTTAAAAATTCTTACTATAATAAAAATTGTCGCTAAAATGTCTGGTGATGATGGCGAAGAGGTCACACCCGTTCCCATGCCGAACACGGAAGTTAAGCTCTTCAGCGCCGATGGTAGTTGGGGGATTCCCCCTGTGAGAGTAGGACGTTGCCAGGCAGACCACATTTGGTCTTTAAAAAGAAATGTTATGGCCCGTTGGTCAAGCGGTTAAGACACCGCCCTTTCACGGCGGTAACACGGGTTCGAATCCCGTACGGGTCACCAATTTTGTAATTCACTTCAAGTGCTTTGGAGGATTAGCTCAGCTGGGAGAGCACCTGCCTTACAAGCAGGGGGTCGGCGGTTCGATCCCGTCATCCTCCACCATAATATTACACACCATGCGGGTGTGGCGGAATTGGCAGACGCGCTAGACTTAGGATCTAGTGTCCTTGTGACGTGGGGGTTCAAGTCCCTTCACCCGCACCATATAAATATTTGCGGAAGTAGTTCAGTGGTAGAACACCACCTTGCCAAGGTGGGGGTCGCGGGTTCGAATCCCGTCTTCCGCTCCAGTAAGTGCCGGGGTGGCGGAACTGGCAGACGCACAGGACTTAAAATCCTGCGGTAGGTGACTACCGTACCGGTTCGATTCCGGTCCTCGGCACCATTTTTAAAACTAAATTAGGCTATTTGCGCCCGTAGCTCAATTGGATAGAGCGTTTGACTACGGATCAAAAGGTTAGGGGTTCGACTCCTCTCGGGCGCGCCAAAAATACGGGAAGTAGCTCAGCTTGGTAGAGCACTTGGTTTGGGACCAAGGGGTCGCAGGTTCGAATCCTGTCTTCCCGACCATTAAAACATTTGAATTGGGGCCTTAGCTCAGCTGGGAGAGCGCCTGCTTTGCACGCAGGAGGTCAGCGGTTCGATCCCGCTAGGCTCCACCAAATCACTCATTATTATTTTGAGAATCTTCAGTGTAGGCTTTCGAGGAATGTGTCTGTAAGAGGCATGACTTGTTTTACACAAAGAGCGTTTAATAACTATGGCGGTGTAGCTCAGCTGGCTAGAGCGTACGGTTCATACCCGTGAGGTCGTGGGTTCGATTCCCTCCGCCGCTACCATTATCACATATGTTTATTGGAGGAATACCCAAGTCCGGCTGAAGGGATCGGTCTTGAAAACCGACAGGGGTGTCAAAGCCCGCAGGGGTTCGAATCCCCTTTCCTCCTCCATATGTATTGTCATACGGTTGACTTTTTTATTATCGCGGGGTGGAGCAGTCTGGTAGCTCGTCGGGCTCATAACCCGAAGGTCGCAGGTTCAAATCCTGTCCCCGCAACCAATTTACGTTGACGTGGCTAAATCGAAGAAATATAGTGGTACTGTCTAGTGTAATCAAATAATGGTCCGGTAGTTCAGTTGGTTAGAATGCCTGCCTGTCACGCAGGAGGTCGCGGGTTCGAGTCCCGTCCGGACCGCCATATTAATAATATAAATAAACTAATTTTTAATACTATTCATGCATTATGTAAAAGGGTTTCGATAAGAGAAAAGGTCGAGGAAACGACTGAGTGAACACCGGAGCGTATGTAAATACGTGAGGTTGTGAACGAAGGAGTTGACGAAGAGATTTGAAGCTTAACGGAAGCCGGTAAACTAATTATGGATCGGTAGCTCAGTTGGTAGAGCACGTTCGAATAAGCTACACTGAATAAACTTCAGCGTACTCATCGAGCTGCTTCTTGGATGATCCTTCTGAGATGAGGACGATATATCAATTTAAAACGCGTAAATGCTATTGAAGTATGAAATTAGCGATATGGTACGTAAAAAGAAATTCTAAATCTTTTTTCTAATAAACAATAAATATGGCTCGGTAGCTCAGTTGGTAGAGCAATGGACTGAAAATCCATGTGTCGGCGGTTCGATTCCGTCCCGAGCCACCTTTCATCTGGAGGGGTAGCGAAGTGGCTAAACGCGGCGGACTGTAAATCCGCTCCTTAGGGTTCGGCAGTTCGAATCTGCCCCCCTCCACCATTTAATTTTAATAGGGGCATAGTTTAACGGTAGAATAGAGGTCTCCAAAACCTTTGGTGTGGGTTCGATTCCTACTGCCCCTGCCAAGTGAATAATGGCGGTTGTGGCGAAGTGGTTAACGCATCGGATTGTGGTTCCGACATTCGTGGGTTCGATTCCCATCAGCCGCCCCAATCAATTATTAATTGAAAATAGAAGGTTTCATTTGAAAAGCAATATAAAGAGAGTAGTTTTTACAGAGACACTAAGTGTACCTTGTAGTCGAGGATACATGTAGCATAATCGAAGAAGTTTTTTTCATGCAGCTTATTCAATGGGCTATAGCCAAGCGGTAAGGCAACGGACTTTGACTCCGTCATGCGTTGGTTCGAATCCAGCTAGCCCAGCCATTTTGAGGCATCATAGCCAAGTGGTAAGGCCGAGGTCTGCAAAACCTCTATCCCCGGTTCAAATCCGGGTGGTGCCTCCAATAAACTTTTTATATGCGGGTGTAGTTTAGTGGTAAAACCTCAGCCTTCCAAGCTGATGATGAGGGTTCGATTCCCTTCACCCGCTCCAATACATATAATATCTACATAAATGGGCCTATAGCTCAGCTGGTTAGAGCGCACGCCTGATAAGCGTGAGGTCGATGGTTCGAGTCCATTTAGGCCCACCATGATGTTGTTCCGCAGTAGCTCAGTGGTAGAGCTATCGGCTGTTAACCGATCGGTCGCAGGTTCGAATCCTGCCTGCGGAGCCATTTTTATGAAAAAAACTAGATCAAATTATTGAAATTATTATGCGCCTTTAGCTCAGCAGGATAGAGCAACGGCCTTCTAAGCCGTCGGTCAGAGGTTCGAATCCTCTAAGGCGCGTCAACATGAAAGGGTCAGATCCCATCTGGATACAAACCAAGTATCTTGATTGGATCTGACCCTTTTTGTGTTGATGAGTTCGTTGGAAATTCTGTTTGTTTAATCTTAAAATAAACTTTAAAAAATTTTTTTCATTGTATTCTGAAACTATATCGATTAAAATTTATCGTAATAGTTCATGTGAATATGAATGGAGGTTTCGTATTGTTAGGAAATATAAGTCAAGAAATGTTGACCATGCTTACATATATCAGTAGAAAAAATATTACGAAGGAGGAGCTATTTTCAGATATTAAGGAAGAGATAAGGAATCTTAATACATGTATTGATGAGGCGATTGAAAAAGAATTTGTTCATTTAGACGAACAGGAATTCCTTTCATTAACACATAAAGGCTTGAAAACTGCACTCAAATTTTTTGAAAAGCAGCCGCATTTAAGAGAGAAAATGAAGTCAAAGTTCACAAAAAGAAGAGGAATTATACAGCTTGCCATTCTACAGCTATTAAAAGAAGAACCAAGACATGGATACCAAGTAATGAAACAGCTAGAACAGAGAAGTGAAGGGTTTTATTCACCTAGTGCGGGAACAGTTTATCCAGCTTTACAGGATTTAGTTGAAAAGGAACTTATAGAAGTAAATATAGAGCGAGAGAAAAAAATATATACCTTAAAAGACGAAGGATTCGAGTTTCTTCATCAATTAATAGATGAAGAAGACGAGGTGTTTTGGCAGGAGTGGAGAATGCGATTGCGTTGGAAGCAGTCTGAAGAAGCATCACTAGTTCGAGAAGAAATGGGAAAGCTTCAATTAGAGTTTCATTATGCAATGAAACAGGTGTTATTTGAGCCTTCTCTTGCAAAGGATGTTCTTTCGATACTACATACATGCAGGGAGGAGCTAATCAATTGGTCCGACAAGCAACAAAAAAGTAAAGGCGTGAAGTGATGAAAACAGTCAAAAACCTAATACCTTATACAAAGCCGTACAAGCCCTTTGTTATTCTTGCTCCTTTATTAATGGCTCTAGAGGTGACAATGGATTTATTGCAGCCGCTTCTTATGCAAAAGATAATTGATAACGGAATTGCAGTAGATGATACAGCTTATGTCATCCAAATGGGAACTTTTATGTTCATTGCAGCGATTATCGGTTTAATAGGTGGAATTGGTTGTACGATCTTTAGTACAAAATCAGCAGTTAATATTGCTTCGGATATTCGCCAGGATTTATTTGAAAAGATCGAACATTTATCAAGTGTAAACCGAGACAAAATCGGTAGCGGAAAACTGATTACAAATGTAACGAGTGATATTACTTCCGTTCAAACAGCCATTATGATGACACTGCGTGTATTTGTGAGAGGACCTCTTCTCTTTATCGGAAGCGTCATCATTGTTTTCTTACAAGCAAGGGAGTTATTTCCGATTTTGGTTGTTTTAATTCCAATTCTTTTCTTTTTCATTATCCTTCTTTCAAAAAAAGCAAGTAAATGGTTTAAAAGAGTTCAAGAAGCACTAGATCAGCTTAATACGAAGCTTCAAGAAAGTATAGCTGGTATTAGGGTAGTAAAGGCTTTTGTACGAAAGGATTTTGAAAAACAATTATTTAATAGAGTGAATATTTCACTAACAAATAAGTCTAAAATAGCCGAGCAAATTATTACGATTCTTATGCCTGTGCTCCTTTTTGTGATTAATATTGGAATGGCTGTTGCCCTGATTTTTGGCATCTTACCAATTAGTGGCGAGGCAATACAAGTGGGTGTCATTTTGGCTTTTATAAACTATCTAAACATAATTTTAATGGCACTAACTTCAAGTAGTATGGTACTTATGCAGTTAATGCGGGCACTTCCATCTGCAAAACGGATCCAAGAGGTTTTAGATATTGACACTAATAGGAACCGAGCGGAAAAAACATTAGATGAAATGCCAATAATAGGAGAAGTAGAGTTTCGAAATGTTTCATTTTCATATAGTAAGAATGGTGAATATGTACTAAATAAAGTCTCCTTTTCTGCAAAACCGGGGGAGAAAATTGGCATTATTGGGGCAACCGGAAGTGGAAAAACAACATTAGTTAAGTTGTTTCCAAGATTATATGATGTTGATAATGGTGAGATTTTAATAGATGGTCAAAATATCAAACATATAAATATAAAACATCTTCGTGCATCAATTGGGTATGTCACTCAAAAACCATTTTTATTTTCAGGAAGCATCAAATCCAATTTAAAATTTGGAATGGAAACTGCGTCAGAAATTGAAATACAAACGGCTTCTCAACATGCATGTGCAGACGAATTTATTGAAAAACTTGAAGCCCGTTATGAACACCCTATAACACAAGAAGGGACAAATTTATCAGGGGGACAAAAACAACGTTTATCACTTGCAAGGGCATTTGTAAGGAAGCCATCTATACTGATTTTAGATGATCCAACATCTGCAGTAGATGCTCGTTCTGAAGCAACAATTCTTGATGCATTAAAGTCATCTTATTCTAATACAACAATCTTTATGGTCGCCTCGAAAATCTCATCTATTATTGATGCAGATCAAATTCTTGTTGTTGAGGAAGGGCATCTAGTTGGGAAAGGAACACATCAGGAATTATTAGAATCATGCTCTGTTTATCGAGAAATCTATCAAACACAAGCACATACTGGAGGTGTAATGGTTGAGTAATAGTATTACAAGAATGCAGCAATCAACGGGCGCAGCAGGACCTAAAGGAAGAATACAAGGACCTGCTAAGGATCCAAAAGGAACACTGCTGAGAATTTGGTTGTATATGAAAAGACAAAGAATGGGCTTAGCGATCTCGGTTGTTCTTGTTATTTTTTCTTCGATACTAAGTCTTCTAGGTCCATATTTTATTGGAGTAATTATTGACCATTACATTCTTCCGAGAGATGTGTCCGGTACTATTCGAATGGTATGGTTGCTTGTCGGAATTTATGTTGGAACATCTATCATTACCTGGGTTCAAAGCTATGTGATGGTGAATATTTCACTTAATACAATTAAAGTATTACGCGAGGATTTATTTGCAAAATTACAAACCCTCTCGTTAAGGTTTTTTGATCGGAATAAACATGGGGAGCTAATGAGTCGGTTTACAAACGACCTTGAGCAGCTAAATCAAGCGCTCAGCCAAAGTGTCATTCAGTTTGTTTCCTCATTTTTAACAATCATCGGTGTTACAATTGCTATGTTTTCCTTAAACTGGGTATTGGCCATTGTCTCATTTTTGACTATTCCACTTATGCTCTTTGTGACGAAAAAAATCATAAGTGTAAGCCGGAGAAATTTTTCACAAAGACAAAAGGATGTTGGAGAGTTGAATGGCTTTGTAGAAGAAACAATCAACGGTGGAGAGGTTATTTCTTTATTTGGCAAGGAAGAGGATACATTCCAACAATTTCACGAGGTTAATGAGCGATTACGCCATTCTGCGATTCGAGCAGATATGTTTTCCGGAACACTTGGACCTGTTAATAACTTTTTAAGTAATATAGGTCTTGCTATTGTGATTGCAACTGGAGCATTGATGGCTTTAAAAGGACATACAACCATTGGGGTTATCGCGTCCTTTGTAACATATTCAAGACAGTTTACAAGACCGATTAATCAATTATCAACTTTGCTTAATTCGATTCAAGCTGCTTTAGCTGGCGCTGAACGAGTTTTTGAAACGATGGATGAAGTCCCTGATTTAATCGACAAAAAAGATGCAGTTCCAATCGATTCATTAAAAGGGGCAGTACATTTTCAACATGTTAACTTTAGTTATGATCAAAAGAAACTTATTTTAAAAGATATTCATTTTTCAGCAAAGCCGGGAGAGATGATTGCTTTTATAGGGCCAACCGGCTCTGGTAAAACAACGATCATTAATTTGCTTATGAGGTTTTATGATGTTCAATCTGGAGAGATTTTACTAGACGGTATAAATATTAAAGACTATAGACTTCGGGATTTACGCAAAAGAATTGGGATTGTGCTTCAAGATCCTTATTTATTTTCGGGGACCATTATGGAGAATATCCGATACGGCCGTCTTGAAGCGACAGATGAAGAAGTGATTGAAGCTGCAAAAACAGCCTCTGCACATGGATTTATTAAGCATTTGCCGGAACAATATCAAACACGTATTACATCAGGCGGCCAAAATATCAGCCAAGGACAAAAACAGCTACTTTCCATAGCTAGAGCTATCTTAGCAAATCCGGATTTGTTAATTTTAGATGAAGCAACGTCTAATATTGATACGAAAACTGAAATTGATATTCAAAGGGGCATTCGAAATTTAATAAAAGGTAAAACGAGCTTTGTGATTGCTCATCGTTTAAAAACAATTGAGTTAGCTAATCAAATCATCGTCATTCAGGATGGTGAGGTCATAGAGAGTGGAAACCATCACGAATTGCTAAACCAACGTAGCTTTTACTTTGACCTTTACTCAAAACAAATGACAATCTAATAAATAGGAAGGATGAAGAACATGTTTGTAAACACAGCAACATTTGAAATTGAAAAAGCATATGAGGAAAGATTGGTTAAGAAAAGAGAAAAAGACAAAGAAAAGTTGGCTGAGGCAAAAGGATTGATCTCCTTTGAATGCTGGAAAAGAGAAAACACAGGAACAGTTGAATTTGTCTATGTATCAAAGTGGGGATCTCAAGCTGATTTTAAAGCATGGATCTCTAGAGAAGATCATGTAAACGAACATAAAGAAATGAACAAAAAGAGGAAAGAAAATCCTCAACAAGAACAAGTGAAAATGAAGAAAACTCTTAGAGCCTACGAACTTTATGACTCTTTTAGAGAAATAAAAGCAGAAACGTTCCTTGATGATTAAATCCAGGGGCTTTCATTATATTTTTCTCGTAATGAATAGAACCGTATGTTTAAGAAATAAATCGATGTCCATAATATGATTTGTAAAATAAATACTAGTAGAACACAAAGTGTATATGGTATGATAAAATGGTCGAACGTACATTCGATTCTATAATACATAAAAGGAGCTGTGAAAACATGATTAAAGAAATTTACCCTTATTTAGTTTTTAATGGAAATGCAAAAGAGGCAGTCGATTTTTATGAAACAGCATTGGATGCGAAAGTTTTAGATTTAAAAACCTTTGGAGACATGCCTGACAATCCTGAATATCCTACCCCAGAAGAGGCAAAAGGAAGAGTACTCAATGCACATTTAAAAATAAATAACACAAATCTAATGTTTTCCGACACGTTCCCAGGTCAACCATACACAATTGGATCACACATTACCTTAGCGTTAATCATTGATAACATAGAAAAGACAAAAGAAGTTTTTGATAAGTTAAAAGCTGATGGTGAAGTTTTAATGGAATTACAACAAACTTTTTGGAGTCCATTATACGGGCAAGTGAAGGATAAGTTTGGAATCACATGGCAAGTTTCTACTGAAACGGAAAATTAATTATAAATTGATAAAAAGCACAATTTGAGAATTGTGCTTTTCACTTACTATTAGAACTGAAAGATTTTTTGTATAATCTTTTAAAAAAACATCTATCAGGTATTACAACAATTTATCCTGTAACGTAATGGGTAAGGGCATCGTACGAGATTTCATTTCTTCAAGTAGTATTTTAATAAAGTCCTCAGATACGTTTAATTTAAGTGCATCCATATAGGCTTTATAAAGGGATGTGTTAGAAATTAGTTTTAGAGTAGTTCGATTTTGCATAGTTTCATTAACTCCTTGTAAAGTAATAACATAGTGAATATTTTAGCTAAAATACACTTGAAAGATAAGGCTTTCGACGATCAATCCTACAATTAGACAAAAAAAGTAAAAGATAAGTAAAATAAAGTAAAAATATAAGTAAAAAGAAATAGTTATAATAAGGTGAAATAGTTACCGTAAAGAGAGTATTGGATATACGAAGAGGAAAACGATGTTTAATGGTGAATTGATAAAGGCTATTTAAGTGGATAAAAGCAAAAAACACCACCTTCCCAAACACAGGAAAGGTGGCGTGGAAATTAAGCTTTTTGTTCCTTAGAGTAATAGAGTCGAAAGATAATATCCTGATTGTAGTTACCAAAACCTGAACCAAATAGTGTAACCCCTCCGACATGCTCCGCATCTTTTTCGACAGCAACTCTGAACGTCCATTGTTTCTCACGAATTCCTACATCATGAATGGTGACATCAGAGATTTTATTTCCATCCATATAAGTTCCATTAGCAGTAATACGGAGGTATTTTAATAAACCGTACTGGTTAATAATACTTGGCCACCATGAAGGAGTGTATTTTCCTTTATTATCGCCAAAGTCACCAGGGCTGGTCCAGATACCTAAAAATACCTTATTCAAATAAAATGAAATATCAGATGGCCAATTATTATTTGTATCAGGTGCTTCTGATGAAAGTTCCATTGAAATTTCAAGTTCTTCTGGCCGGTTGCTTGATAACAAAAAGTTTGGGATTTTATATTCAACATAGCCTTGACCGAACCAAAGAATATTTGCGTTCACTCGTTCGTGATCAAGAAAATAGCGGGGTTCATCAAATTCCCCTATTATTTTCTCCCTAGTTGCTAGGCCGCATGTTGGTTCAATTAGAAAGTCGGTATAATGGCCTACTGACACATCTGTTTGATGAAATTCTTTAATTTGACTAAGTTGTGCTGGAAAATTGATTTCAATTTGATCGACATCAAGAACACATAATTTTTGTAATCCAGCTTTGCCTGGAACCATGTCAGTACGGATAATACCTGCTTTTTCTAGTTTTTTTACATGCATGGTCATAATAGCACTGCTTAATTCAGCAGCCTCTGCTAATTCCCTAATATTCATAGGTCGTTGGGATAGTAATTGAATAATTTTTAAACGTACTGTGCTTGCTAACGCTTCATATATAGGTAAATATTCATTTGTGGTATCTATTTTCATGAATTTAGTCCTCCATCATAACAGACAGTTTACATATAATATACATGTTTGTTAATTAGTATACAAGTATGTTAACCTTACAGATTTTATTTTATACTAATATTAATATTCTATGTTTCTCTGCACTGAAATGTTTAAGACTATCCTTTAAACTAAGGTTGGTCTTGAAATGAAATAGGTAAGAGAAATTGATTATACATAGTTAATTAGCTGAGTCAAGGAATTGATTAAATTTTCTAATAACAGTTGACAGGTATATGGTTAATAAATATACTAATCATTAATAACATATATATTAATAAAACCGCCAATATGTTAATGTTTTTGTTTACGTAGAAGGAAATAAATCATGAGAAAAAAAGGAGAAGGTATACATGAGGTTGTTATGTTGTATTTCTAAGTGGAGTTGAAAGCGCTTAACACCTTGCTTAATGTGTTGCTGCATCTCCACCGCTTTAAGTTGGTGGTCTTATTATGGCCGTTCCATTTTTCTGGATGTTGTCAACATCACTAAAACCAGAAGGTGCTGTCTTTACCGTGCCTACTCAATGGATTCCAAAAGAATTCGTTTAGGAAAATTACTGGCCGTTTTGACAGAAGCAAATCTTTTAAGAGGTTTTTTGAATACGTTTGCGGTGGTTATAGGAAGTTTACTAGAAAAGGAGAGTTTATTTATGTCACAAAGATATCAAAATCCAATAATAGAGCAACGTGCAGACCCTTGGGTGTATAAGCATGTTGATGGCTATTATTATTTTACTGCATCTGTACCAGAATATGATCGCATTGAATTGCGTAGAGCATCCACTATTCAAGCATTAGGTGAGGCAGAGCCTGTTGTTGTTTGGAGAAAATATGATCGCGGGCCGTTGAGTGCGAATATATGGGCACCTGAAATTCATTATATTGATGGAGCTTGGTACATTTATTTTGCAGCTGCTAGAACGGCTGAAACAAACGAAGGATTATTTGATCATCGTATGTATGTGATTGAAAACAAGTCAGCCAATCCTTTGGAGGGTACATGGGAGGAAAAAGGTCAGATCAAAACAAAATGGGAAACGTTCGCACTAGATGCAACAACTTTTGAACATAAAGGTGAACGATATCTTGTCTGGCCACAAAAAGATCCGAACATAGAAGGTAATTCTAATTTATATATCGCAAAGATGGAAAATCCATGGACGATTACAGGCGATCAAGTCATGATCACGACCCCAGAATACGACTGGGAAAAAATCGGTTTCCTTGTTAATGAAGGTCCTGCTGTATTGAAACGTAATGGGAAAATCATGGTTTCCTTCTCAGCCAGTGCAACAAATCATAACTATTGTATGGGTCTATTGTATGCACCAGAGGATGCAGACTTACTCGATCCTGCTTCATGGACCAAGCTTACAGAACCAGTATTTCAAACGAATGAAACAACTGGTCAATATGGACCAGGTCATAATAGTTTTACTGTATCAGAAGATGGAAAAGAAGATGTGATCGTGTATCATGCAAGAAATTATAAAGAAATTGTTGGTGATCCACTATACGATCCTAATCGACATACACGTGCTCAAGTGTTTACGTGGGGAGAGGATGGATTGCCTAAATTCGGGGAACCCGTTCCAGATCGTGAAACGACTATAAATGAAAAGTAAGTAATAGATTAATAATATAGGAGTGTATGAGATGAGCAATTCAATAATTATCAATGCAGATATCGAAAAAGGGAAAATAAATAAAAATATTTACGGACACTTTGCGGAGCATCTTGGGCGCTGTATTTATGAAGGGATTTGGGTAGGGGAAGATTCGTCAATACCCAATACAAAAGGAATTCGAAATGATGTTCTTCAAGCACTTAAAAACCTAAATATTCCTGTTTTACGCTGGCCGGGCGGTTGCTTTGCTGATGAGTATCATTGGAAGGATGGAGTTGGACCACGAGAAACCAGAAAAAGAATGGTTAACACGCATTGGGGCGGAGTAGTTGAGAACAATCATTTTGGTACACATGAATTTATGCTTCTTTGTGAGTTATTAGAGTGCGAGCCATACATTTGTGGAAATGTTGGGAGTGGAACTGTTCAGGAAATGTCTGAATGGGTTGAATATATGACATTTGATGGTGAATCTCCGATGGCCAACTGGAGAAGTGAGAATGGCCGCGAAAAACCTTGGAAATTAACGTATTTTGGAGTTGGTAATGAAAACTGGGGCTGCGGCGGAAATATGCGCCCGGAATATTATGCAGATCTTTATCGTCAGTTCCAGACCTATGTTCGAAACTATGGAGACAATAAAATCTACAAAATTGCCGGTGGGGCCAATGTCGACGACTATAATTGGACAGAAGTGTTAATGCGCAATGCTGGCCGATTTATGGATGGCTTAAGTCTTCATTACTACACAATTCCAGGTGATTTCTGGTTAGGGAAAGGCTCTGCAACAGATTTTACCGAAGATGAGTGGTTTATTACGATGAAAAAAGCCTTGCATATGGATGAGCTTGTGACAAAACATGGCACAATTATGGATAAATATGATCCAGAAAAACGTGTTGGCATGATTGTAGATGAATGGGGAACTTGGTTTGATGTAGAGCCAGGAACAAATCCCGGGTTTTTATATCAACAAAATACGATTCGTGATGCGCTTGTTGCAGGTATTACACTAAATATATTCAATAACCACTGTGATCGAGTACAAATGGCAAACATCGCTCAAACTGTGAACGTTCTTCAAGCAATGGTATTAACAGAAGGAGATCAAATGATTCTAACGCCGACGTACCATGTTTTTGATATGTATAAGGTTCATCAAGATGCAACATGCCTGACAGTAGAATCAAAAACGACATCATTTAAGGGTCAAAAGGATGAAATTCCATCTGTTCATCTTTCAGCTTCAAAAAACGCTCAAGGTGAAGTGAATATTACATTGTGTAACCTAAGTAATCAGGATTCTGCACCTGTGTCAATCGAATTAAGAGGTTTGTTGGGAAAAAATGTAACAAGTGTTAAAGGGAAAATTTTAACATCAGAAAATATGAATGACCGTAATACATTTGAAAATCCGACAGCTGTTGAACCAGTTTCATTTGAAAGATTAAATATAAACGAGAATGAACTATCGTTCGAAATGCCGCCTATGTCCGTTTTACTTATTACAGCATCATGATGGAAGCTGACACAAAAAGAAACTGTAAAAGCTGTTTTCAAGTTGAACGCAGGTCAAAATCACAAATTTCTAAGCTTGTTCAAGAACAATTACAGTTAGAAACTAACCTAGTAGATGATACCCTATTCAAAAAGAGAATGGATATCTGCTTAAGCTGTCCTTCTCTTTCTAGTGAAACAACTTGCCTGCATTGCGGGTGTTATGTAGAATTTCGCACAAAACTATCATACAAGAACTGCCCACATCCAAGCGGAGCAAAATGGTAACAAGCAGCAGTAGATCACTACTTCAAGACATACAAAAAAGCGGACTGTTGGAGGTTACAATTGTAGCCTCCATTTTCTATAGAAATTAAGTAAAATTTCCTTAATTAGGATAAGCTAAAAGAAAAAAGCAGGGGTGAAAACATGAAAGTGGAGGGCGCTATTATTTCCGGAGAGTTTGATACCTCAATGAATGAATTTTCATTGCAAACAGTGAAACAATTTTATACAGAATCGACTTTAAGACAAAGTCAACTGAATCTGCTATATGAATATTTACAGAAACACAAACATGAAGAAGACGGACAGTTTGTCACATTATACGACCAAATGCCAGTGCGGTTAAGTCAATCTGAAATTTATCAATTACTAGAGGATTTAAAAAAAGTTAAAGAACTTTATCACTAATAGAAAGGGCAGTCCAAGTTTATTTGAAACTGCCCATCAAAATTTATTCTAAGTTTGCATGTTTTCCGTACATTTTTTGACTAGTAAGGCCTTTTTTTTCCATAAACCTTAAAATAATGGCATCATAAAATAGCAATAAAGTTTGTTCAAAAAGAGATCCCATAGGCTGGATCGTATCTGTTTGTCCCGCAGTATGGTCTTTGGCTGCACCAGGCAGTTCGACAGTCATATCAGCAAGTTGTCCTATTGTAGACTCGGGAAAAATCGTGATTGCAGCAATTTTACCACCAATATTTTTTGCTTTCTCAGCAATGGTAATTAAGCTTTTTGTTTCACCTGAACCAGAGCCTATAATAAGAAGATCATCCTTTTCGAAGGTAGATGTGATAGTTTCGCCGATCACATTAGAATCAAGACCCATATGCATCATGCGCATCGCAAATGATTTTCCCATAAATCCGGATCTTCCTGCACCAGCTATGAATATCTTATTTGATTCAAGAATAGCGTTCACGAGTTTTTCAGCATCTTGATTATGAATTTCTTTGACAGAATGGTCAAGTTCGCAAATGATTTTATTCAAATATTCACTTGTTTGCATCATTAAGCACCTTGCTTAATCATCGTTTGCATTTTTTCAGCAGCAGCTTTTTTATCTTCTTGACCAGTGATGCCTCCGCCAACGATCACAAGATCAGGTTGTACTTTAATGACTTCTGGCAGTGTCTCTAGTTTGATTCCGCCTGCGATCGCAGTCTTAGCATGTTTTACAACACTTTTAATAGTTTGTAAATCTTCAAATGAGTTTTTCCCAACTGCTTGAAGATCATAACCGGTATGAACACAAATATAATCAACACCAAGCTCATCTACTTCTTTTGCACGTTTGGCAAGATCTTTCACAGCAATCATATCGACAAGAATTCTCTTTCCTTGTTTTTTTGCTTCTTCTACTGCTCCTTTAATAGACATATCCTCTGCCGCACCTAAAATTGTTATAATGTCAGCACCAGCTTCAGAAGCCTTCATGACTTCGTAGCCAGCAGCATCCATAATTTTCAGGTCAGCAAGTACTTTTAAATTTGGGAAGGTTGATTTTAATTCTTTGACTGCACGAAGTCCTTCATTTATGACAACGGGTGTACCGATTTCTACGATATCTACATATTCCTCAACTTCCTTAACTAACTTTATGGCCTCAGGGATATTGACTAAGTCTAGTGCTAATTGTAATTCCATTCATTTCAGCTCCTGTTTTGTTTTTTGTTTACACATTCGTTATGTGTAGTTGTAAGTGTAACGCTTATGTATAAATGTGAGAAGTACGCACATTTTTCTTACATAGTGTTAAAAAGTATACTATGTGATATAGTGTTGTAAAAAAAGAGGTGAGGACCATGTCACGATTTAATGATAAATCGTTTAACTGTGAAAAAGAATTAACCCTGTCTGTCATCGGAGGAAAATGGAAGATGATCATTTTATGGCACCTAGGAAAAGAAGGGACAAAGCGCTTCAGTGAGTTGAAGTCATTAATCCCAGGTATTACACAACGAATGCTGGTCAATCAACTTCGTGAACTAGAAGAAGATCTGATCGTTGAGAGGAAAGTATATCCTGTCGTTCCTCCAAAGGTTGAGTATTCTCTAACTGAGCAAGGTGAAAGCCTTATGCCAATTCTTGACTCTATGTACGAGTGGGGAAAAAATTATATGAAAACCAATGATTTGTCTATTCCAGTTGAAAAAAAATGATCTGTAACAAATGCGACTTGTAATAATGTTATTAATAATCACACTACAAACCACAAAAATCTTGTGGTTTTTTTATTGATTTTTTCCTTATCTCCTTATAAAATCCCATAGTATACTTTTTGACACTTAGTAAAAAGAAAGTGTGTACTTGTGTATCAAAGATAGATATCGAATAATATTTGTAGCAGGTTAAAATGTCATGAGTTGAGTCTCGTTTATATAGAACATCGAAGAAAGAGGAATGGACATGAATTTAAGAGTTTCTGCAGTACAATATCATCTTCACACGATTAAATCATTTGAGGAGTTTGCAAATCAGGTTGAGCACTATATTAAAACAGCAGAAGAATTTGGATCGGATTTTATTTTGTTTCCTGAATTTTTTACAACGCAATTGCTTTCTATTGGTGATGAAAGCGGTAAAGCATTGCCGATAAATCGTCTTCCTGATTTTACAGAAAGGTATCGTGATTTATTTGTTGAACATGCGGCAAGAACTGGTATGCATATTATCGGAGGTACGCATGTGATCGAGAAAGAAGGCAAATTATATAATGTTGCTCATCTATTTTATCCAGATGGGAGAATTGCGGAGCAAGCAAAGCTACATATTACACCAACAGAAGTAGAAGAGTGGAATATGAGTGCTGGTGATAGTCTTCAGGTTTTTGTAACAGATAAGGGTACGATTGCAATGCTAACGTGCTATGATATCGAATTTCCTGAAATTGTGAGAATGGCAAAGGCAAAAGGTGCTGATGTGATCTTTTGTCCATCGTGTACAGATGATCGCCATGGCTTCCACCGAGTTCGCTATACAAGTCATGCTAGAGCCATCGAAAATCAGGTTTATGTGGTTACTACTGGTACAGTTGGTTCCCTTCAAACCGTGGATTTTATGAGAGGGAACTTTGGGCAAGCAGCAGTCATTACGCCAAATGATGTACCGTTTCCTCCGAAGGGTATTATGGTACAAGGTGAAATAAATCAAGATATGATCGTTACCGCGGACTTAAATCTTGACCTTTTATATAAAGTAAGGCTAAGTGGTTCGGTGACAACGTGGAGAGATAGACGAACAGATCTTTATCCAGATTGGGAGCCTGAAAAACAAACGTATTAATAGGAGGTTTCTATGTATCGAAAAGAATTTTATGTGTTCGATCAAGACAAACCAACAAAAGCTGTCATTCGCAATTATGAAAGAGAAGATTTCCAAGATCTAATCCAAATTCAACAAGAAAGCTTTCCACCCCCATTTCCTTCTGAGTTATGGTGGAATGAAGAGCAGCTGGAAAATCATATCACCCTTTTTCCAGAGGGAGCTTTATGTATTGAAGTCGATGGGGAAATGGCAGGATCTATGACAGGATTAATCGTAAACTTTGATCCTGAACATCCGAATCATACCTGGGAAGAGATAACAGATGGCGGATATATTAGAAATCATGATCCTAAAGGAAATACGCTCTATGTTGTAGATATTTGTATTAAGCCAACGTTTCGAAAGTTTGGCCTCGGGAAATGGTTAATGCTTTCCATGTACGATGTCGTCATCCATTTAGGGTTAGAACGACTGCTTGGTGGTGGCCGCATGCCAGGTTATCATAAAAATGCGGATAATATGTCAGCAGAGCAATATGTAGAAGCGGTCATAAAGGGAATGATCAAAGATCCTGTCCTAACATTTTTGTTACGCTGCAGCCGAACACCGATTGGTGTTGTTGCGAACTATTTAGAGGATGAGGAATCTTGTCATTATGGAACACTGATGGAATGGAAAAATCCTTTTCGAAAGGAAAAATGAACGGGTGAGGAGAATGAAGATGGACTATCATCGTATAACAAATATTGAAGATCCTTTATTTACACAAATGCATCAGCTAATGCAGGAGATTTTTCCTCCTGAGGAAGTGTTAGAGTTTGATCTTTGGAAGGAACCTTTAGAGGATCCGGGAATCCGTGTTTTTGTTGCTGTTCATGAAGGAAGAGTCGTTGGGGCAACAGAATATCGCTATTATGCCGATTTTAATGTTGCGATGACAGACTTTACGATTATCGGGAAACCTGGTTTAGGAATTGGACCATTCTTGGCAAACAAAAGAGCTCAGGATTTGTGTAGCCTGGCTGGAATAAACGGCAAGGAATTATCAGGTATGTTTGCTGAAATTTATGACCCCTATCGAGTTGAACACCATGAATTTGGTGGTGTAAAACCTATGGACCCATATGTGCGACGAGAAGTTTTGGCACACTTGGGATACAAAAAAGTCGACATCGACTATATCCACCCGTCATGGAATAATGATGGTGAAGCGGTTACAGGTCTTGACCTTTGTTTCCTCCCAATGAATGAAAATAAGTCGAAAATCCAAGCGGATTTGGTAGCGAAATTTTTAATCCGTTATTATACTGTATTACCTAATAAACCTGAATCCTGGACAAAAATGGTTGCTAAAATAGAATCAAAGGATCAATTAGCTCTATTAAATATTTAAGTGATGTGAGCCCCCGCTCTAGTAGAGGGGGTTTTTGTACTTTCAGCGTTAAAAATTTGAGATTGGTCGTTAAGAAAAGCTGAAGTTGTCGCGAATAAAACTTGGCGACAAGCTGATTTTTTCTATTCATTATTTATAAAAAATCGTGTATTTCAAGCAAATATCGGTTTTTTAAACGTTTATGTCTGAAAATTATATATCTAAAAATTCTGACAAATATTATCATTTAAATTTGTAAGGGTTTTCAATAAGGGTTGAAAGGAGGAAGGTTTTCATCAAGATCGAACATACGGTGACTATTTTCGAGAAAGAGAGGTAGTAAACCTATGAAAAGAAATGGTCAAAAAATATTTGCCGTTTTCTTATGTGTTTTGATGTTTGCGGGAAGCATTCCATTTTATTCTCTAAATGTAAATGCTGAGGAGAGTTTTATAACAAAGAAGTTTGACTTTGGTTCTTCCTCTAGTGCTGTAGAAGAAGGGTTTGACCAAGTTTCACCAGATTCTGGTTATAGTGAGGAGAGAGGATACGGTTTTCAGGATCCTTCTAAAGCTGAAGCTACAGACCAAGGTACGACGGATGCTTTAAAATCTGATTCTATTATAGTAAAAGAAACTAGTTTTTTAGTTGACTTGCCAAATGGTGATTATTCAGTAACAGTAATTGCAGGAGATGCAAAAGAGTCTACAAATGTAGGAGTCGTTGCAGAAACAATTCAAAAGGTTCAAGATGCGAATGTATCTTCTGGGCAATTTATTGAGCGGACTTTTTCTATAGCATTAGTAGATGGACAGCTAACGTTTGAATTTACAGGAACAACTCCAAAGATTAATGGACTCATTATTACACAATTAGCAGAGCGAGTTCCAGGCGAGACACCAACAGTTTATATTGCCGGTGATTCTACTGTTCAAACATATGATGAATATTGGAAACCGGAAGCAGGCTGGGGTCAAATGATTCCACGTTTTTTTAATGAATCGATTGCATTTGATAACCATGCGATTGGCGGAAGAAGCTCTAAGTCTTTTATTTTTGAAGGTCGATTAGATAATGTTCTGACTGAAATACGTCCAGGTGATTTTTTCCTTATTCAATTTGGTCATAATGATGCAACGATTAGTAGACCAGAGCGATATGCTTCTGTACCAGATTATAAAAATTATTTAAAAACATATATCAATGGTGCTAGACAACGTGGTGCTGAACCTATTTTAGTTACACCTGTTGGAAGGCGTGATTTTAATGCTGAGACAGGAATATTTAATGTTAGCTTCCCTGAATATGTTCAAGGAATGAAAGAGGTAGCAGAAGAACTAGATGTTGAATTAGTTGATTTAAGTGCATTAAGTCGTGAATATTATAACACTATTGGTCCAGTTGGAACGAAAGCAGTTTTCCTTCATACGGAACCAGGTATCTATACCGCTTTCCCAAATGGCTCTCAGGATGATACCCATTTCCAAGAGTATGGTGCTATTCAGATTGCACGTCTATTATCAAGCAGGATAAAAGAGTTAGATAGCTCCTTAGCTTCTTATGTAACAGATATAGAGCCTCCAGCAAACGTACCAGACAAGCCAACAGGTGTTACGGCCAGCAGTATTAGTAATGCCGGAGCTTTATTAACATGGGATGAAGTGGAAAATACAGATATTTATAAAATTTATCGCAAGCTCTCAACTTCATCTGCCGAAGACTATACATTAGTAGGAACTTCAACTATTTCTAGAATTAGTTTAATGGGTATGGAAGAAGGACAATCATATGATGTGGTTGTTACTGCTGTTAATGGAAAAGGGGAATCTGAGCAATCAGATATGATTGTGATCAAAACAAAAGAAGCAAATCTTAAGTATGATTTTGGTCCAGTAGGTAGCCCTATTGCAGAAGGGTATACCAATGTTGATTTAAATACTATTTATACAAAAGAAAGAGGATTTGGAATAAAGGATAATACTGGAATGATCACTCGTGACCGTGGTGACGGTGATACACCTCTAAGAGAAGTAACACGAGATTGGCTTGGGTATTTTAATGTAGGCTGGGAATTTCAAGTGGATGTACCAAATGGTTTATATGCTGTAAAAGTACATGTTGCGGATTTTCTCGGTAGTGCGAGAACAGATGTATCGATTGAAGGAAAGGATCTAGGACCTGTAAATGCCCCAAGTCGCAGCTACACTTCTAAGGTCTTTTCAGATGTATCAGTTAAAGACGGCCAAATGAATGTAAACTTTAAAGGTTCGACAGGTATTGCCAACGGCCTGGAGCTTACACCTATTTTACTTGCACCTTCAGAACTAAAGGTTGAACAGGTAAATATCGATCCGGAAAATCCGTCAGTGAAGCTTTCTTGGAAAGTGGTAGATGATGCGGTGAAATATAATATTTATCGTAAAGTTGCAGGGACAAATGATAGTGAGTTAATTGATAGTACAACAACAAATTCTTATACAGATACTAGTGTTGATGTTGGTATGGAATACGAGTACACAGCAACTACAGTTGATCGTGCAAATGTTGAGACTGTTCCTTCTGTGCCATTGCCTGTATCCATGATTGATGCATCCGTTCCAGTACCTTCTGCTCCGATAAATTTAAAACTTGGAGAAGTAAACAAAAATGACATTTCATTTAGTTGGGATAAAACAGAGGGAGCAAAAACGTACAATGTGTACAGAGCAACAAAGAAGGATGGGGAATACCAGTATATTGGTAAAACAAACGAGCCGAATTACAAAGATGACACTGTTTTAACAACGATTAAGTATTACTATAAAATTGCTGCTGTAAGTGCAGGAGGGATATCAGAGCTTTCGACTAGCCTTGAAACACCAGCTGTAACCGTATTGAAAAAGCAAATGGAAACACTTGATCGCGGTCTTGTTGCGATGAAGACAGATGATGGTGTTTATGTAGGTTGGAGGTTTTTAGGGACAGATCCTAAAAATGTTTCATTTAATCTTTACCGGAACAATGAAAAAATCAATTCAAGTCCAATATTAACAAGCACCAATTTTGTAGATTCAAAAGGGAAAGCAGACGATGTGTATGAGCTTCGAGCTATCATAGATGGAAAAGAGAAGAAGCAAAAAGCACAGACATCTGTCATTGCCGATAATTATTTTGATATCCCGATTCAAAAGCCAAAGGATGGTGTTACTCCATTAGGTGATCCGTACACATATTCTGCAAATGATGCAAGTGTTGGAGATTTAGATGGAGATGGAGAATATGAAATTATTCTTAAATGGGATCCATCTAATTCAAAGGATAACTCACATGCAGGCTATACAGGAAATGTCTATATTGATGCATACAAATTAGATGGAACGAGATTGTGGAGAATCGATTTAGGTAAAAACATTCGTGCAGGAGCTCACTATACCCAATTTATCGTTTATGATTTAGATGGGGATGGTAAATCAGAAGTAGCGATGAAAACTGCAGATGGCACAAAGGATGGTAAAGGAACAATCATAGGAAAAGCAGAGGCAGACCACAGAAACTCAACAGGATACGTGTTACAAGGTTCCGAATATTTAACGATCTTTGAAGGCGAAACTGGGAAGGAGCTCGTCACAACAGACTATACTCCTCCGCGAGGTGATGTTTCTTCATGGGGAGATGGATACGGTAACCGTGTGGACCGTTTTCTAGCCGGTGTTGCTTATCTGGATGGAGAAACACCAAGCTTAATTATGGCACGTGGTTATTACACAAGAACAGTTGTTAGCGCTTATAGCTTTAAAGAAGGTAAACTAACAAAACAATGGACATTTGATACAAACAATGACGGTTATAGTGACTGGGCAGGACAAGGATATCATAGCCTAAGTGTAGCGGACGTCGACCATGATGGAAAAGATGAAATTGTTTATGGGCAGATAACAATTGATGATGATGGATCCGGACTTTACAATACAGGATTAGGTCATGGTGATGCATTGCATGTAGGGGATTTAAATCCCAATCGGGAAGGATTAGAAATATTCTCTGTACAAGAACATAAAGACGCTGAGTACGGATATGATCTGAGAGATGCCGAAACTGGCGAAGTTATATGGGGTGTTAATACAGGACAAGATACAGGAAGAGGAATGACAGCAGATATCGACCCGAACTATGATGGTGCAGAAGCTTGGGCAATCTCAGGTGAGTGGAACAGCAAAATAGGCGGATTACACTCAGCAACTGGAGAAAAAATATCAAACAATATCCCTTCTTCAAATTTCGGCATCTGGTGGGATGGAGACTTACTAAGAGAATTGTTAGATCATAAATGGGATGCCGACAAAGGTGTTGGTACAGGCACGATTGCTAAGTGGGACTATAAGGGCAAAACACTAAAAGACATCCTAGTTGCAGATGGCACGTTCTCTAATAACTCTACGAAAGGTACTCCAGCATTACAAGCAGATTTACTTGGAGACTGGAGAGAGGAAGCAATATGGAGAACGGAAGATAGTAGTGCATTACGCGTCTATATGACAAATGATGTAACCAAACATAAAATCTATACACTTATGCACGATCCGCAATATCGTACTGCTATAGCATGGCAAAATGTTGGCTATAACCAACCACCTCACCCTAGCTTTTTTATTGGTGAGGGCATGGAGGAGCCGCCAACACCGAATATTTATTTGGTATCAGCGCAAAAGCCTGATGTAACAGCACCAGAAACATCTTATGAAATAGATGGAGTAGCACAAAATGATTGGTACAAAGCTACTGTGAAAGTAAAGTTTACTTCAGTTGATAGTGAATCAGATATTGAAGCGACATACTATTCTATAAATGATGGTGTTGTACAATCCGGAAGTTCCATAAAACTTGAGGATGAAGGAAAACATATTCTCTATTATTGGAGTGAGGATACAGCAGGTAATGTTGAAACGAAAAAAGGACTAAAGGTAAACATTGATAAAACAGGGCCAGATATTAAATTTAATCTTAAAGAAGGAACACAAATAGGCGTAGATGAGGTCATTTCATTAACATGCCAAGCCCAAGACTCTTTATCTGGTTTAGAATCATCTACATGTGAAGACATATCTCAGCAAGCTTTCGAACTTGGTGTTGGTGCTCGAACATTTACAGCCGAGGCTAAAGACAAAGCTGGCAATAAGACAAATCAAACCATTACCATCCAGATCATTGTAGATTATGATCGATTGGCAAAGTTAACAAAACAATTTTTAACTGAAAATGGTGATGAAAAAGCAGCCGTTTCGTTTATAAAGAAACTTGAAGCAGCTAAGAAATCTGCTGAAAATGGTCAAATGAAAGCTAGCCATAAACAACTTGATGCTTATATCAATGAAGTAGAAGCACAAAAAAATAAAGCTTTTACAACTGAACAAGCAGAAGTCCTTATTCAGTTAGTTGAATCGTTAAAAAAATAAGGTGTGAAAAAATCTCGTTTCTGATTCTGAAACGAGATTTTTCTTTTCCTATTTATGTAAGATTTCTTGTTCATTTTGACATAATAACAAAAGTGACTATTTCTGGAAAAGACACTCTTAATAAGGAGATTTAGATAATGATAAAAAATACGAAAGTATTGTTGCTCATCATGATGATTATTCCATGGTTTTCTATTTATCTTATGGATAAAAAGGAATTTAAACGGTTTATCCCCGGGAGTATTTTTATTTCACTAGTCGTTAGAATGGAAAGCTATCTTGCTGAAAAAAGAAGATGGTGGTGGTTTTACGATAAGCTTTTTCCGAAATTCAGAGGTGAAACTCCTTTAATATGGGGACCTTTTTTAGTGGGGTCACTGTGGATTCTAAAATTTACATATGGGAAGTTTTACACATATATGTTACTAAACCTCTTAATTGATGCTTTTTTTTCTTATCCTTTAGTTAACTGGTTTCAAAAGTTAGGCGTCGCTTCCTTGGTTCGGTTATCTAGAATGAAATTGTTGTCCATATTTACGTTTAAAGCCTTGCTGTTGTATGCATTTCAGTTTATAAAGGAAGAATATGTAGGGAGGAAAGATAATAGTCAAAAGGGATAACAAACTTCTGCCCTTTTTCAATTTCTGTCCTTTTATGAAAAAAGGAGGAATATCATTTTGGAAAATAATCAGACGGTTATCAACACACTAAATGAATTTTTACAGGGACAATATATGGGCATCCGTGCGTATGAGCGCTTTATTGAAAAACTAGAAGATGATAATGTAAGGAAGCAATTTCAATTGATGCAGCAAGAACATAAGCAGCATGCTCTTCAAGTTGCCGAACGAATCCAGAATTTAGGCGGCGTACCTGTTAATAGTGAAGGGGTAGGTGGCTCTATTCAAGGTTTCTTAAGTCAATTCAGGTTGCCTGATACAATAGAAGGGATGATTGAAAGTGCTCGAAAAGGAGAAAATGAATACGGTATTGGTATGTCAGAAGAAATTGTAAGAGGCGATTTAGATGAAGAAAGCAGACACTTAATTGAAAGTATTTTAGATCGAGATCGACAGCATGTCAAAATATTAGATGAATTACTTCATTAGAGCTGAGTGCAGCTCTTTTTATTTCCTAAATTTCAATAAAAATACATAATATTAACACTTCCAACTTCACATGAACTACAATGAAAGATACATGTTTCTATTTAAATAATAGAAACTAAAGAATAACCAATGTGGTAAAGGAGTACGTTCATGGGTGTTCTATTAGAAGAATATTATACGCTAGCCAATGACCGAACAAAGTCAAAGGTTTTAGAAGATATAGATCGATATTTTGAAGAAAGAGAATATTTGCCAACGTATGAGCAATATGTAAGAGAAAGAGGGGAATATATTGATCAAATTTGGCTAAATTCCTGGTTAAATGCAGCATCAAGCCATGCCTCAAATACAGAAAAAAGAGAATTTTTACTAGAAAGAGGCTTTGATCTTGAAGGTGTAAGTAAGAAATTAGTTAATCAAATGTTTCGAAGTGAGATAAGGAACATAACACCATTTAATGTATTAGATTGGCTTGACGATATGTTTTTGAACCAAGAGGATGTGTGGAGAGAAAAATATAAGCAGGCTAGGGAATTATTCGAAGAACGAAAAAAAATGCAGGAGCATCGTGAAAAAACGCGAAAGCTTATGCAAAAATTTGAATTCTATATGGAAGAATTACTTGGTGGGCATTATGAGGAGCTTTATCTATATATTCGATATCTAATTGGTTCACATCTTGCAATTGAAGTTGAACAACAAGGTGTTGTACTTGCTTCTGACGGAATAACATTTTCAGACTACTTATATGATGAGGCTCATATCGCAATAAACAGATACCAGTATGAAGAAGATATGACAGAGATGTATGAAAGGTTGATCTCAGGATATTTATTTGACTTTGGTCCTAATTGGATAAAGGAGCGCCTTTCCCCGCATCTTTTTGATGAATATCGAGAAACGTTTCATGAGGATTTGCCAGACAGTTTTATAAAAGAAATCGCATTTGATTTATTTTTAGATCTAGCAAATGAATTTTTTGCAGATTTACTTGAAGAATTTGTTCCTGATTTAATTAAACTAATTGATACGCCGTTTGATCTCGAAACTCATCAAAAGATCTATGAAACAGATCTTTCGGAAAGAGAAAGAAAAATAGTCGAGGAGCTAGAGGAGATCAAGCGTCGCAAAGAGGAAGAAGCCCGAATGGTAGAGGACATTTTCGGAAGAGAATACAATCCTCCAAACGGTCGTAATATCCAATATGTTTTACATATTGGGGAAACTAACACAGGAAAAACTTTTCAGGCGATTCAACGAATGAAGGATGCAACTAGTGGTATTTACCTAGCTCCACTTCGTTTGCTTGCATTAGAAATTTATGAAAAGCTAAATCAGGAAGGGGTTCCTTGCTCTTTAAAAACCGGGGAAGAAGAAAAGCTGGTAGCAGATGCAGCTCATATTGCTTGTACAGTTGAAATGTTTTATGAGAAAGACTTTTATGAGGTTGTTGTTATTGATGAATCTCAAATGATTGCAGATAAAGACAGAGGATTTTCTTGGTATAAAGCGATAACAAAGGCAAATGCAAAGGAAGTTCATATTATTTGCAGCTTTAATGCTAAACCAATGATCATGCAGCTTTTAGGTGATTCTGATATCACGATCCATGAATATATCAGAGATGTTCCGTTAGAGGTAGAGCCGCAGCTGTTTCGTTTAAATCAAACCCGCAAAGGTGATGCTCTTGTTTGTTTCTCAAGAAAACGAGTTTTAGAAACTGCTGCAGAGCTTCAAAGAACCGGTCGTAAAGTAAGCATGATTTATGGAAGCATGCCACCTGAAACGAGAAAAAAACAGATGGAGCGGTTTATAAAAGGTGAGGCAACTGTCATTGTAGCAACAGATGCAATTGGGATGGGGTTAAACTTACCGATAAGAAGAATTGTTTTTTTAGAAAATGATAAATTTGATGGGACAAGAAGAAGGTGGTTAACTTCACAAGAAGTAAAACAAATTGCAGGACGTGCTGGACGTAGGGGCCTTTATAATGTCGGGAAGGTGGCCTTTGTACACAATCCTAAATCAATGGCTCGACTTCTTGATCAAGAAGATGATCCATTACAAGGATTTGCGATCGCCCCGACTACTGGAGTTCTTGAAAGGTTTCAAAAATACTCTCGTAAGCTTGGACTATTTTTCTACTTGTGGGATCAGTTTAAAAGTCCTAAAGGTACAAAAAAAGCATCTTTGGCAGAGGAGAAGCTTTTGTATGAGATGATAGAGGATACAATGATTGAAGCTAAGCTGTCAATGGCTGATTTATATGGCTTTTTACATTTGCCATTTTCCACGAATGAACCAACCTTACGAAATCAGTGGAAACAAAAACTTGAGGCTATTGTTGAAGGATACGAATTACCTGATCCGTTTGTCAAGGAAACAGGGCTCGAAGAACTTGAATTATCATATAAATCGGTAGGCCTTCATTTATTATTCTTATATAAATTAGGAAGAAATACCGAGGCACATTATTGGGAAAGGATTCGCGAGGAAATTAGTGACAAAATACATGAACAACTAAAAACAGGAGTACAAATCACAAGAAAATCATGTAAAGTATGTGGAAAAACATTAGCTAATAAATTTAAATTTGACGTTTGTAATGAATGCCATTTCGAGAGACAGAAAAAGAAGGAAAAAAAGAAGCAAAGGCATTATTAAGATGAAAGATAAAGGAGCTCGTCATTTAAGGATAGATGAGCTCCTTTATCATTTTACTTTATTTCTACTTTACCACTTGACACTTCAATTTTCACATCATGCTTCCCCGAACCTGATATACCATAAATATTGTTCTTATTTTTTTCAAGATCCTTTAACGGAAGGTCTGAAGAAATATATCCACTACCAGCTTTACCATGAAGTGTATAGTCTGCATCTGTTGGTAAGTCAATTGATCCGAATCCAGAATTTAATTCGATATCAAGCGAATCTGTTACCTTTTCCATCTGTAGGTCAATCTTACCTGATGATAATTCAGCCTTTACTTTTCCTCTATGGTTTTTAATTGTCAGATTCCCGGAACTCATGTCGAACGTACTAGAATCAGTCGCCAAAGAAGTAATCGTAGCATTACCGGATGAACCGTCAAGCTCAAAGTTATTAGCGGTTAATTGACTAATTTTCACATTGCCAGAGCTCATATCAACTATTAGTTCTTTGAGATCTACCTTTGATTTCCCATCAAATACGATGTTACCTGAACCACTTGCAATGACAAGCTCTTGGTTAAAGTCATTTGGGATAAAGATTGTGATTTCTCTCTTATTGAACAATGAAAATACGTTAAACCACCTTTTGGATTCAGATTCAATGATAATTGTATCTCCTTTGGTATCTACATTTATTTTCCCATTTCCTTTTATGGCAGCACGAACTTCATCCGTTTCTTCTGGGATGATTGTTGTACTTGCACCTGAAACATGTAGTTCGATTTTCTCTGTGTTACCCGTCACTTCTGCAGAAGTCTTACTTTGACCGAACACAAGCCATGATGTATTGGATTTGATGATTAAAAATAATCCTCCGATAAAAATTAAAAGTAAAATTAGCTTTTTCATTTTATACCTTCCTTCTTTCGTCGCTTGACTATTCTATTTGATCTACCTTTATCTTAAAGAAAAATAAGAATGGCAACAATGAACTCAAGCTTTATTTCATCTAAGGCTTAAGACTTACGAGAAAGAGGAATGATCCAAAATGTTAGAAGGACAGTTTTGGCAAACTGTCCTGTTCCTTTAAATTCAGACTAATCTTCAATTTTCTTCTTTGTACTGGTGATATCCTTTATGTTTTCTTCTTCAGCTATTTCTGTACCGTAAGCTAAATTAGAGTCAAAAACAGAATTTCTCTTGTTAATAAAGGCTGTATGCTCTTTTGGATCTTGTATAAAAAGGTGAATTATTATTTCGGCACCAGTGATGATGACTGAAGAAATAATACTTCCCCAGGCTATTTGTAGATAGCTCTCAAATAAAATACTTCCGAAAATCCATACACTTAAATAACTAAGTAAAAAATCAGCTACAGCGGCTGCACGTCTACCTAATTGTGGTAAAATGACCAATTCCCCTAATACATATGATACAGAAGTGACGAAAAAACTAAACGATAAAATATCGACAATGTTTGCATCGAAAAAAAGGTCAAGCCCTAAACCAAATGCAATGAAACAGGTAATGAATTTTATTAAAAGTAATGTCAAGTGCTTCATATTTCTTAACCTCCTTAACATTATTTTTAGTCAAAAAAGACCTGATCATACAAAGGATAGGGAGAAAGTAATAACAAATCGGTTTCATTTTTAATCTTAAATATTACTTTTGGTTTACTAAATATATAAAACATGAAATTTATTGAAACATTATGAAATAGAGACTAATTAACGAAATGTGATTTTTAAAAAAGTGACAATTTTCTAAAAAAAGTATTGTAAGCGATTTAAAATTCTGATAACCTCTAAATATCAAGTAAATATTTAGTGAAAAGAGTGAAGATAGACTAAGTTTATTTACTAAATTAAGTAAAGGCATATTATTGTTTAAGTTGACATCAAAGAATTTTCAGCACTTGCTACAGTATTTAATCACGTTATCAAGGGTTTTATAAAACTGACTATCTGTAAAAGTTTCGGTAGGAAATAAAATATTGAGTTTGTAAAAAATAGAATATTCGGAAATTTTCATTGACTAAATTTATAGAATTATATATTCTAGTTGTGCAGAAAGAAATCGATTGCACGGATTTGGTTGATGCAAAAGTTAATGTAGTTCTACATTTATGTCATATTTCTATTATTTAAATGGTGGTTACCAACATTTGGTTGTAGAGGCGCCTGAATCAATGGAAACGATTGCGCTAAATATTAGTCAAAATCAGTATATACGATCATCTGTATTTTTAAATTGAAAACGCTTACCAGGAATTTTAAGGAGGTGATGTTTCTACATAGACATGTTTACCGGCTTTACGTAATAGGACTTTCTAATCCAGTTTTTCGAAAGGTTTTATTCACTAAAAAAATGGGGGTAAATGTAATGAAAAAGAAACTAGCATTTTTATTCTTTGCAGTTTTACTTATCATGATTCCTGCTTTACAAGCATGTAGTAATTCAAGTTCAGGGTCATCAGAAGCCGGTAATTCAGGAAGTTCCGGATCTGGTGAAAAGATTAATTTAACATTTTCTGCATGGGGCAATCCAGCTGAGATAAAAGTATACCAAAGAGCAGTGGATGGGTTTAATAAAGAAAACCCGAATATTCAAGTAAAACTTGTTCCAATTCCAAGTGATGGCTATATTCAAAAACTGCAAACACAACTTCAAGGTAGCCAGGCTCCTGATGTATTCTACGTAGGTGATGGGGATATTTCTAAATTAATTGAAACTGGTAAACTTGCTCCCCTAAGTGAATTTATGAATAGCTCAGAGAGTTACGCGAAACCAGATGAATTTGCAGAAGGTTTATGGGGTGCTGCGAAAAAAGATGACGAAATTTATGGTATAACAGTTGATTGTAACCCAATGTTACTTTATTACAATAAAAAACTATTCTCTGAACTAGGAATTAAATCTCCACAAGAATATTTTGATGCTGGTGAATGGAACTTTGCTGCAATGGAAGAAGTGACAGATCAATTACGTGATGGTGGTAAGTATGGTTTTATTGTAGATAACTCATGGAATACACTATTTAGCTGGATCTGGGCAAATGGCGGGGAAATTTATGATAAAGAAACGGGTGACTTTATTTTAGATCAAAATGATAAAGGGATTGAGTCTATGCAATTCCTTGAGAAAATGGTAAAGGATAAGAACTTTACTTATGCAGGATCATTACCAAAAGGCCAGGGTGCAGAAGCAATGTTTATGTCAGGTCAAGTAGGAATGGTTAGTGCTGGTAGATGGTTCACACCATTATTCCATGGTAATAAAGCATTAGAATGGGATTACATTTCTTGGCCATCAAATACTGAAAATAAAACTGAGCCAGTTGCAATCCCAACAGCATATATGGCAGTCAACAATGATTCAAAGAATAAAGAAGCAGCTCAAAAATTTGCTTCCTATTACACATCTACATTTGGACAAGAAGCCCGTTTAGCTGGAATTGGAAATGCAATACCGTCCATCGGTGGAATAGATAATATTGTAACGGATTCCAAAGTGCCTGAGCATGTAGACTATATTATCCAAGCTCGTGAGCAAGGTTTTGCAAACGCAATTCAATCTACAATTCCGGGATTAGATAAAGAAGCGAACGACATCCTGGATTTAATGTATCTTGGTAAAGATAATGCTGAAACAACGGTTGAAAAGTACGCAGAAAAAGCAAAAGCAATGATTGCTGAGCACAAAGGTGAGTAACTAATTCAGTAAAAGGTGTTGATAGGTGTTTTATAACATTCCTACCTTCACCTTTCCATTTTAGTAGAAGAAGGTGAAACCATTGAAAAGTCGTCAGCAAAATCTTTGGGGATTTATCTTTCTAACTCCTCAATTAATCGGTTTACTTGCATTCTCGTTAATACCTGTTTTATTTACTTTATCTTTAAGTTTTATGAAATGGGATGGATTTGGGGCAAAAGAATTCATTGGATTAGCAAATTATATCGATCAGTTCACAAATCCGGATTTCTGGAAGGCTTTAGTGAACACGGCTTATTACACAGTATTAGTTATACCTATACAAATTGCAGTCTCTTTAGCAGTTGCGATCGCACTTAATAAAATTAAAGGAAAGAACTTTTATCGTTTATTCTTCTTTATGCCAGTTGTTACAAGCTCTGTTTCTATTGGTGTGATTTGGATGTGGATTTTAAATGGTGATTTCGGGATTTTAAATCAGGTTTTAGCTAGGGTTGGTATTGACGGACCGATGTGGCTAACTGATACAAAATGGGTAATGCCATCCATTGCAATGTTAAGTATTTGGTGGGGGCTTGGGTACAACATGGTTATCTTCCTAGCTGGCCTTCAAGGTATTTCACGCTCATATTATGAAGCGGCAGATATTGATGGTGCGTCAAACTGGCAGAAATTCCTGCATATTACACTGCCATTATTGTCACCAACAACATTCTTTATTGCCATCATGGCCATCATTTCTTCTTTCCAGGTGTTTGACCAAGCTTATGTCATGACAAGTGGCGGACCTGCAAAATCAAGTTACACATTCGTATATCATATTTACGAATCAGCATTTGTTGATTTTAATATGGGTGTAAGCTCTGCTGCCGCGATGATTTTATTCATCATTATCTTAATGTTTACACTATTCCAATTTAAGATGTCAAAAAGGTGGGTTCATTATGAAGATCAATGATGTTCAAACAAAAACGATACCTAATCAGAATGTGTCATTGAGTCTCGGGAAAAGAATAAAGCCGACGAGAATTTTACTTCATGTTGTATTAATAATCGGTGCCTTTTTGATGGTTGCTCCATTTTTGTGGACAGTTAGTAGTTCATTAAAGGACATGTCCCAGATTTTTCTCATCCCTCCGAAATGGTTACCAGACCCAGTAACATTTCAAAACTATCCTAACTCACTAACGGCAATGCCTTTTGATCTTGCATATTTTAATAGTTTTTATATTACATTTATAGTTGTTCTATTAAACTTATTAACTTGTTCGATGGCTGCCTATGCCTTCGCGAAAATCCGTTTCTTTGGAGCAAATGTTTTATTCATCTTGTTCTTAGCAACGATGATGATTCCAAAACAAGTTACAATGGTTCCTCTTTACATTATCATGGATAACTTAGGCTGGATCGACACTCACTTATCTTTAATCGTACCTGCTGGTCTATTTAATGCATTTGGTGTGTTTTTATTAAGGCAATTTATTCGAGGTATTCCTAATGAATTAGAAGAAGCAGCAGTAATAGATGGGGCTAACCCGCTAAGAATTTACTGGAGTATCATTCTCCCATTAATTCGTCCTGCCTTAGCAGCATTCGGAATTTTCGCATTCATGGGAATATGGAATAGCTTCTTAGAACCATTAATTTATTTAACATCACCTGAGAAATTCACTGTTCCATTATTATTAAACACATTTAAGGGACTCTACTTTACAGATTGGTCATTAATGATGGCAGGAACTACAATTTCCGTTATACCTGTTATCATCGTATACATCTTCGCACAGAAGCAAATTATTGAAGGTATTGCGTTAACAGGTTCAAAAAGCTAACTAGAAATATGATTGGGGGTAGAAAATGAATTGAATAAATTCATGCAAGTGTTTGAATGGATCTATCGATTATTATTTCTTAATGCTTTATGGCTGCTGTTCACTTTAGGAGGCTTAATCGTATTTGGACTATTCCCATCCACTGTTTCTATGTTTCATTTAACAAAAGAATGGTTAGCTGGGAACACGGATATTCCAATATTTAAGACATTTTTTACAAAATTCAAAGAAGAATTTTTACGCTCTCAACTATTAGGAGCGGTGTTAGTTGTCATCGGTGCTTTGCTTTATTTTGACATTCAATTCTTCCTTCAAGAAGAAGGCAATGTTTTTTATTTAATGCGATATGTCATGATTACAGTCGGATTTGTTTATATTATTATGTTGCCATTTGTCTTTCCTCTTTTTGTTCAAGACAAATTAAAACTTGGAGAATTTTTGAAAAATGTCTTAATCATTAGCATGACACGAATTTTTCACAGTCTTATTATGGCTGTGGGGTGCTTTACCATATTCGTTGTATTTACTCAAATTGCCGGATTGTTCATCTTCTTCTTAGGGAGTACAGTGGCATTTTGGCTCACATGGAATTCATCAATTGCAATGAAAAAAATTAAGCAAAAACTTGCTATTACCTCTTAAATAGTAGGTTTGCTTTATACAGACAATGAAGAAGGGATGAGAAGAAATGTCTAAAATTACTTTTATTGGAGCAGGAAGTACAGTATTTGCTAAAAACGTATTAGGAGACTGTATGTTTGTCCCAGCTTTAGCTGGATTCGAATTTGCACTATTTGATATTGATGAACAGCGTTTAAAAGATTCAGAGAATATGCTGAATAACTTAAAACAAAATTACAATGGTAATGTCACGATCAAATCATACACAGATCGCAAAGAAGCGTTAAGGGGTGCAAAGTATGTCATCAATGCGATTCAGGTAGGAGGATATAAGCCGAGTACTGTGATTGATTTTGAGATTCCGAAGAAATATGGTTTACGTCAAACAATTGCAGATACGATTGGGATCGGTGGGATTTTTAGATCATTACGTACGATTCCTGTTATGCTAGATTTTGCAAAGGATATGGAAGAGGTTTGTCCAGATGCTTTATTCCTGAACTATACAAACCCAATGGCTTCTTTAACTGGAGCAATGCTTCGGTATACAAATATTAAAACAGTAGGGCTTTGCCATAGTGTTCAAATATGTACAGAGCATTTATTTAGAGATTTAGGGATAGATCATGAAGGAATTGAAGAAAAAATTGCAGGAATTAACCATATGGCATGGCTGCTTGAAGTAAAACGTAATGGCAACGATCTCTATCCGGAAATTAAGCGTCGGGCAAAAGAAAGACAGAAAACAAAGCACAATGATATGGTACGATATGAGTTGATGGATAAATTTGGATACTATGTGACAGAATCCTCTGAGCATAATGCAGAATATCATCCATATTTTATTAAGAGTAAATACCCGGAATTAATTGATCGTTTTAATATTCCATTAGATGAGTATCCGCGCCGCTGTGTGGAACAAATTGAACGATGGGAGACAATGAGAGAGGAAATGGTAAATAATAGCCAGCTGACTCACACACGCTCCCACGAATATGGTTCACGTATTATTGAAGCAATGGAAACAAACGTACCCTTTAAATTTGGGGGGAACGTTCTAAATAAAGGTAGACTCATTAGTAATCTGCCTGAAAATGCTTGTGTTGAAGTACCGTGTGTTGTTGATCGCAGCGGTATCATGCCAACATATATCGGGGATCTGCCGGAGCAATTAGCCGCCTTAAATCGAACGAATATTAATACACAGCTATTAACCATTGAAGCAGCAATGACAGGAAAAAGAGAATCTGTTTACCAAGCAGCGATGCTTGATCCACATACAGCAGCTGAACTTTCGATGGATGATATTATTGCGATGTGTGATGATTTAATTGAAGCTCATGGTGATTGGCTGCCACAGTTTACGAATCAAAAGGTTATTGTAAAATAATATTTAAAATAATATGAGGATGCAGTTCATTCATTGAGCTGTATCCTTTTTTTTATAAAATTAAAAAGTATAAAAATGGGGTAAGTTCTTTTTGAAGGGTACTTTTATATAGGAGAATAGCTACACCCCAAAATCTGTAAAAACCATTGAACCTGTCCTATACAAAATTAAAATACTTTCATATATATGTAATAAAGGTAAATTTGGAGATAAATTTAATAGAAGGAAGGTGAGTATTGATGAGATTGTATTTAGATCCTGGTCATGGAGGCTCTGATTCAGGGGCTCAGGGTAATGGATTGATGGAAAAGAATATTACTTTAGATATTGCACTTAAAATACGATCAATCTTAACTTCTCAATATGAAGACGTTCAAGTGAAGATGAGCCGAACAGAAGATACGACCAAAAGCTTAAACCAGCGAACAAACGAGGCGAATGCTTGGGGAGCCCATTTTTATTTGTCGATCCACTGTAATGCCTTCAATGGATCTGCGAGGGGATACGAAGATTATATCCATTCGAGCTTATCTGATTCTTCAACGACCGCCAAATATCAAGATATCATCCATGCAGAGGTATTAAAAGTGAACCAACTGCAAGACCGCGGTAAAAAGAGGGCCAATTTTTATGTCCTGCGTGAATCCGTGATGCCTGCGCTTTTAACAGAAAACGGCTTTATTGATCATGCACAAGATGCTGAACTTATGAAACAATCATCATGGCGGCAAAATGTGGCACAGGGGCATGTAAATGGATTAGCAAAAGCATTTAATCTTAAACGTAAACAACAGGTAGTGCCTGGTACAGTATATAAGGTTATTGCCGGGTCATTTAGGTCAAGAGAAAATGCGGATGAGCGTGTCACATTCCTTCGATCAAAAGGGATTGAATCTTTTGTATATACCGTATCCATTTCAGGAACTACCTGGTATAGGGTTCAGGCAGGAGCGTTTTCAAGCCGAGAAAATGCAGAAAAACGTTTAGAAGAAATCAAAAATGCAGGAATTCCTGATGCATATATTATCACTGAAGGCTCAAGCGGTACACTGGATTCAGAAAGCCCAACAGGATACTCCATATTAGGCCAAACGTTTCTCTCTCCAGAACATATGAATTTATTTGTAAAAAATATCAATCCAGATGCGCTAGAGTTAGGGATTTATTATTTAACGTTCGGTGAACATTATGGAATCAGAGGTGACATTGCTTTTGCACAAGCTATGCATGAAACGGATTATCTGCGTTTCACTGGGATTGTGAAGCCCGAACAGAATAATTTTTGTGGATTAGGTGCAACAGGTCCGGATAACCCGGGTGCAAGTTTTGAAACACCAAGGGATGGCGTACTTGCCCATTTACAACATTTATACGCCTATGCCTCTACCAAACCATTACCTGGAAAATATCCACTTGTTGATCCTCGTTTTGATCTTGTTGCAAGAGGCTCTGCTCCAACATGGGTGGGTTTAAATGGAAAGTGGGCTGTACCAGGCACTACTTATGGACAATCCATTTTAGGCATGTATGAAAGAATGATTCATAGTGCTAAGGAAAATCTGGAGAAAATTCTAAATGAGATAAAAGGCTAAACCTTATCTGGAAAATTTAATCAGGGGATTGAAAATTCTTTTAGTTGCAAAAAAAATAGCTCCAAATTGCAAAAAAAGATAGAATTTTGCAATAATAGAGTGGAACTTGCAAAAATAATAAAAAAGTTGCAAAAATGAGCAATTTACAACATGAATAACTTATCGATAATTTTGCTATAAACACCTCTGTTGAGATGCCCTGCTAAGATTTAATAAAGATGGGTTATTAAAGTTATAACCCATCTTTATTCCGTGTTGACCTAGCGATAGCTTTCATCAGGTCAACTTTATTGGTTATTTCTTTCTTCAGAAGGTTCCTCATCTAAATCGGGTTCTTCTTCATCCATACCTTGTTTTTCATTACCTTCTTCAGAAGGCTCTTCATCTAGATCTGGTTCCTCTTCATCCATACCTGGTGTTTGAACTTCCGGTGAAGGTGGTGCCGGATCATTTTCTTGATTATCAACATTATTACAACCAAATAAACAACTCATTGAAAATAAAACTGTAAGTAATGTTAATACTATTTTAGAATTCATTGACTACTCTCCTTTACTAAGTACTTTTTTGTTTCTGAATTATTTTTTGTTGATGAATAAAAAATATACTAAAAACTTAACAATTGCTTAAAACCATAATGAAAAAGAGGAGTATAAGTAACAATATAACAACTAAATCGATCAAGTTATGACATCCTTGATTATTTTGAAACTTTCTTCTATATCTTCCCGTATGATAGATTAGATAAGAGGGAATAATATTGGATCCATTTTATTTAGTGGATGAAGTATTCTGAATTGTTCTAAGTCAAAAAAAGGAGTTGTTTAGATGATCGCTGTAGAAAACATTCATCATGTAAGTCTTTCTGTAACAGATTTGCAAAAAGCAAAACACTTTTATGGCACTTTGTTAGGCTTTAAGGAATTAGTGAGACCGCCCTTTGACTTTCCAGGGGCATGGTATCAAATAGGAGATCAGCAGCTTCACTTAATAGTACATAATAGCTCCAAAACACTTCGTAATAATCATGAAATCAATTCAAAAGATGGACATTTTGCTATAAGAGTGAAAGATTATGCGGAAACATTAAACTACTTAAAAGAAATTGGGCTGAAAATAATTGAAAAACCTAATAGTACAAGTGGTTTTGCGCAAATTTTCTGCATGGATCCTGATCATAATTTAATTGAATTTAATGTTGATCAAGAAACATTAAAAAAATAGTTTTATATTGATGGAAGCGATTCATTCTTAAAACAGATATCTAGTAATTTCTCCTCTACTTTACTGGTGCCAAACTACTTATTTCATCTAAATTAGCATGAGTCAATCTAATCAAAATAAAAAATTACCAATATTTCCATTTTAATAGCATCCATTATTTAGTATAAATAAAGTAGGTCAGTTATTAATTTCACTAAATGAGGAGGATAAATATGGATCAAACACCGTTACAAGTAAAATTAGTTCCTTTTACAATTGATTCAATTGTGGATAAAACAAATGAAACTCCGAAGGGTGTTAGTTTAATTCAGGCTCCTGAGATTTGGGAAGAAAGCAACCAAGGTGAAGGTATTGTTGTTGCTGTCATTGATACGGGGATTGATTCAGATCATCCGGATCTTAAAGATCAAATTATTGGTGGAAGAAATTTTACAACTGATTATAATGGCAATCCTGACGTGTTTGAAGACAATAACGGTCACGGTACACATGTATCTGGTACGATTGCTGCTTGTTTAAATAATGATGGTGTTGTTGGAGTAGCACCAAAGGCGAAAATTTTAAGTTTAAAAGTGTTGTCTGGTGAAGGATCGGGCAATTATGACTGGATTATAAGTGCAATAAATTATGCTGTGGAATGGCGCGGTCCCAAAAATCAACGAGTACGAGTCATTTCTATGTCACTGGGCGGCCCAGAAGATGTCCCTGAGCTGCATAAAGCAATAAAAAATGCGGTTAATCAGGGTATTTCTGTCGTAGTTGCAGCAGGAAATGAAGGGGATGACAGAGAGGATACATTCGAATATTCTTATCCTGGCAGTTATAATGAGGTTATTCAAGTTGGGGCAGTGAATCATGATTTAGAGCTTGCTCCATTTACAAATACTAATACAGAGGTTGATCTCGTGGCACCTGGGGTAAATGTTATATCCACATATCCCGATAATAAATATGCTTCTTTGTCAGGAACGTCAATGGCAACACCACATGTAGCAGGAGCAATCGCATTACTTATTAATTTAAGTGAAAAAGAGTTTAATAGATCACTTATTGAAGCAGAAATTTACGCCCAGCTTGTTAGAAGGACATTGCCATTGGGTTATAGAAAAAGCTCTGAAGGCAACGGCTTTCTTGTCCTTAACTTAGTTGATAAAATCTATGAAATTATTAACGTAGCACGATTAAATAAACCAATACCACAAAACTAAATGATTTTACATCACCTTGCCCGCATTATAGAGGAGCTTACCAATCTCTAAAAGTGTGGGCTTTTTACTTAAAAGGGAGGAAAAAGTCGTGGATCATGTTAATCGCAATTTTTTAGATAAAGAAATAAATTTAGACGATGTGTTAGTAGAAGTAAAGCATAATAAAATAAGAATAAAAAAAGAAGAAGAGTATTACGATAAGGAAGAGGATCAAATAATGATCAATCAATATTATCGAGATATCTCTTTTGAAAACACAGATAAAAAGGAATTGTTTAAGCAATTAAGCGAATTGATTACTAACACGCATGAAATCCATCTTCCATACAATGCAAATACTCGAAATTATCTTTACTCATGGGTAGATTTACAGGTGGATGGAACGTTAAAGAGTATCTATTCCGGAAAAGATAAAAATCCAGAACAGCTAATAAAAGAAGACTATGAGGCTGAATTGAATAGAGAGAAAGCTTATAGTATGCTAATGAAAATGTCATCAGCAAATGAAGCAGTTAAAGAGGATATGATCAAGGACATCGAAAAGGAAAATATGTACAATTGTGAGCATGTTGTACCACAATCTTGGTTTGACAAAGATAATCCTATGAGAGGGGATTTACACCATTTATTCACATGTGAAAAAACGTGTAACTCAATGAGATCTAATTATCCTTATTATGATTTTGCTGATTATTCTCCTGAATTTGAGTTAAAAGGAATTGCATCAGAATGTGGAAAATATGAAAAACAAAAGTTTGAACCTGAAAGTGGAAAAGGGCAAGTAGCACGAGCAACATTGTATTTTTTATTAAGATATCCAAATGAAATAAATCGTTATGATCAAAAGGATATAGAATTGCTGTTAAGATGGCATAATGAGAATCACGTAACAACTTATGAAAAACATCGGAACAAAGCCATCTTTGAAAAACAAAAGAATAGAAACCCTTTAATAGACTTTCCTCAAATGGCTGATAAAATTGATTTCTCGCTAGGTTTAAAGTGACTATATTACATTAAAATGAAAAACGATAAGGATGTTCTAACTTTTAAATAACCTTGTGCTACTATACCTTTTTCCAAGCACAAGGTTATTTACATGCATAACATGATTATTCATTAAATGGAGAACCTGTTGAAGTATGCTGGTTAACCCATTCAAGGGATGTAGCTGAAACAGCTTGCCAATCAGGAAGTTGTGATTTATGTTGTTCAACCCAACTCATACAATATTGTGGATCAATATTATTTTGTTGGCATTGCTCTAGGAAGTCTTGAATGTTTGAATCTGTACAATTTTGCCATGTTCCACATGTGTTTTTAAATAGATTTTCCATTTTCATTTGTAAATTTTGATCGTCTCCACTATACATCGATGATTTCTCCTTTAAATAAATATATGAAATATACTTTGGTATTCCCAACAGACAGTTTGTCCAAAATTTTATAATTTATTACAGTGAGTGAGGTACATTTCATTAAATGAGATGTACTTTATTTTATGCTAGGAAATTGAACTTAAAAGTATTTACACTTAGTTTATTCAGTAGATAAAGTAAATGAATGTATGATAAAGTAAGAAAGTAGTATTTTACTATTAAAGAAGTTAGGGATGGGGTTGAATGTGGGTTAAATTAGGTAGGTATAATACATTACGTAATCAGATTTTACTAGTCTTTATTACGGTTATGACGATAGTTTTATGTTTCGTTGGAATTATGACTTATTATATTGTAGCAAACTTATTACAGGACAATGCTGAAAAACAAATTCAGCAGACAGCAGTGGAAGCAAATGGCAGGATGGAATCCCTTCATCAGCAAATTGATTTATTAACAAGACAAGTAGCAACTAATTCAACTATACAGCAGCTTTTACATGAGGAATTACAGGGAAAGTTTGCTTCCTTTCAACAAAGACAAGCATTAGTAAGGCTTAGCAATGAATATCTTACGTATACAAACGGTATTAATACATTAGAAATTTATTCAGCTGATAATCGGAAGTTAATTCCTCTTGACGGAGAAGCATTGCATAAGCGGATTAATCAGAGCTGGATTTCAGAAGCAGACAGAGCTGAAGGGAAATTAGTCTGGATTGGGCAAGATCCAATGGAACCTGATTATTACCTTGCAATCAGAAGAGTTAGTATTATTGATCAATGGTTTTCTAATGGTGGCTATATCCTCATTCAAATAAATCCTAATTATTTTGAATTCTCTGAAACACGATTGAATAATGAATATATGATCTTAGTTGATCAAAATAAAAAGCCAATAACAAGTAATTATAATGGTGACATATCGCCAATAATTGAAGAAAAAGGAACATCATTACGATTGGATGGAAGCGATTTCATGTTGGTGAAACAAACATCATCTATCACAGGCTGGACGTTATATATATTGACACCGGTAAAAGAAGTCATGAGTGGAATAACAGTTCTACGTGCAGCTATCCTTCTATCGGGTGTGTTCGGATTTCTTATCTTTTCTTTCTCGGCTGTATTACTTTCAACAATGATTACAAAACCAATTTTTAGATTGACAAAAACCATGAAAAAAGCGAGTGAGGGAGAATTAACACTTAATCCAGAAGTCTCTTCTACAATAGAGATTAATCGATTAAATGAATCATACAACCAGCTTGTAGAAAATACCAATCAGTTAATCCAAGTGGTGTATGAAAAAGAGATCTTAAAAAGCCAGGCAGAACTAAAAGCCTTGCAATCTCAAATAAATCCCCATTTTTTATTCAATACCCTTGATGCAATGTATTGGTCACTAGATGAAAAAGGGGAGGAAGAATTGGCTGAGTCAGTCTTAGCTATGTCAGAGTTATTTAGATATACGATTAGTCATCAAAATCAGGATGAATGGGTAACTGTTAAAAGAGAAATTGAACATGTTGAGCTTTATATGCAGCTCATGAAAATGAGATTCGGAGATCGATTTACATGGAGCGTGAATATTCCTAAAGAATATGAGACAGTCCAAATACCAAAATTACTTATTCAACCAATTGTGGAAAATGCAATATTACATGGTGTTGGAAATAAGGTTGGACAAGGCTTTGTCAATGTGATGGTGAAACCATCATCAACTCCGGAGTTTATTACGATTGCTGTGACTGACAATGGACCAGGGATTGAGCCAGAAACGATTAATAAAATCATGAACTTATTAGACACAGGAAAGGTATCCTCATTAAAAGGGAACGGCATGGCTCTTGGTAATGTTAACAAACGATTAAATCTCTACTATAAACATCATGAATTAAATGGAATTCAACTATCAAGCAAATTTAATGGCGGAACTTGTGTAACGTTTGATATTCCAATAAATAGGGGTGGGGCACATGATGAAAAAAACAATCTTGATCGTGGATGATGAACCAAAAACAAGACAGGGGTTAAAGAAGACATTAGAGGATTGGGCGGATGGAAAATTTGAGTTGATTAGCACAGATGGAGGTGCTGCAGCCATCTCTATTTTAGCAAAAAGGGATATTCACATATTAATTACGGATATCTCAATGCCGGAAATGACGGGGTTAGAAATGCTAAAGCTTCTCCAGGAACAAAAACAATTCCCAGTTGTGATTATTATATCTGCCTACTCTGAGTTTGATTATGCTCAAGAAGCTATTCAACTAGGTGTGTTAAATTATTTACTTAAACCGGTAAGTAAAAAGAAGTTAATTGAAGCCGTCGAAAAAGCTGTTGAAGTTCAAAAAAAGCGAGAAAGAGAAGGAAGACTAAATAAAATAATCGATGATAGGCTTGTTGATGTAAAAGTAGAGGAAAAAGAAGAAGATTCACCGATTCAAAAAGCAATGAACTATGTAGATCAACATCTTGCGGAACAATTAACCCTAAAAGAAGTCGCAAACTATATTCACTTAAACCCAAGTTATTTTAGTGTTTTATTTAAGGATCAAACAAAAATGACATTTAGTGAATATGTAACAAGAAGTCGTCTTCAAAAGGCTAAAAATCTCTTAATGGGAACAAATATGGCAGTTTCAGACATTGCTGAAGCAGTTGGATATAATACATCTAAATACTTTATTAAGATTTTTAAAGAATATGAGGGACAAACACCAAGTAAATATCGAAAAACAGCGATGATGAAGGAAACCTAAAAAATGTGGAATTTTCCCCAACCAATGTTACCTTATTCTATAAAAAGAACGTTGCTATAATAACATTGTAAGCGCATAACAAAGGAAAGATGAAAGAAAGAGGGGGAAAGATTCATGCTAAAAAAGAAAGCGATATCAATGTTTTTTGTCCTTACAATGGTTTTAGGGCTTGCTCTTACGGGCTGTTCAAGCTCCAGCTCAGGAGACTCAAGTGAAGGAAGCTCTGGAGGAGATAAGGTTACTGTTAAGTTAATGCACCTTTGGCCTTCTGGAAGCTCGAAGCAACATAATATGATTGTCAATGAAATCGCTGCAGAATATGAAGAAGCGAATCCAGGGGTTAAAATTGAACAAGAAATTTTAAGTAATGAGCAATATAAGGAAAAATTAAAAGTATTATCCGCATCAAATGAGCTACCAGATGTAGGAATGACATGGGCAGCAGGTTTCTTAGATCCATATGTAAAAGGAAATAAGTTTGCACCACTTGATGACATTTTAGAAGGCGGTTTAAAGGATTCATTTATTGCAGGTACTACTGAAGCATATGCAGTAGATGGAAAAACATATGGTTTACCGCTTGAATTAAACATTGCACCTGTTTATTACAATAAGAAAATCTTTGAAAAATACAATCTAGAAGTACCAGAAACATATGAAGACTTTAAAAATGTTGTGAAAACTCTAGCAGACAATGGAGTTACACCAATTACATTAGGAAACAAAGATCGCTGGACAGGTTCCTTATGGTATATGTATTTGGCGGATCGTTTAGGTGGTCCTGAAACATTAACAAACGCAATCAATCGCTCAGGTACTTTTGAGGATCCAGCACTAGTTAAAGCTGCTGAAGAAATTCAAAATCTAGTTGGAATGGATGCATTTGTAAAGGGATTCAATGGACTTTCTAATGATGAAGCAAAAGGTCCATTTATGAACGAACAAGCAGCAATGTATTTAATGGGATCTTGGGAGTTACCAAACTACACAACAAATGAAGATGTTCCACAGGAATTCAGAGATTCTATCGGATTCTTTAAATTCCCTACAGTTGAAGGCGGAAAAGGTGATATTAACAGTTTTGTTGGCGGTCCAGGAGTAGGATTATTCGTATCTGAAAATTCAGAGGTAAAAGAAGAGGCGAAAAAATTCGTAGAGTTCTTCGTACAAAAATGGGGTGAGCGTTCTGTAACAGACGCTGGTGTTATCCCGGCAACAAAAGTTGATACAGCTTCTGTCGATTTACCACAAATGTACATTGATGTACTAGATGAGCTAAGCAATGCAAGCAACATCACATTATATGCTGATGTTCAAATGAGCGCATCTGTTGCTGAAGAACACTTAAATATGATTCAAGCATTATTTGGTGGAGAAGTGACACCAGAAGAATTTGCGAAAAAACACGAAGAAGCTCTTGCTAGTGAAGAGTAAGCAAACGATTTTTTGAAGCATGTGAAAAGGACATATCAATGGTGATCGATATGTCCTTTTCTATACCCAAATAGCCTCAAAACAGTGATATCTTCCAAATTAAAAACTTCAAATTTCATTTTTTTACGATATAAATGTAAATGTTTCGAGTTGTGAATGGAATGTAGAAGGGCTAAAGCAGCTTAAAACTTTGTACATTCTAAAAGAAAGGTGATGAAAAAATGGATAAAGTGATGTCCAATAAATTAGTAATCGCATTATATGTATTGCCTGCACTACTGCTCATCATGGTTTTAATTTATATCCCAATCGTTTTAACTGGTTACTACGGGTTAATGAAGTGGGATGGTATTGGGGAAATGACTTTTATCGGACTTGATAATTATATAAAGCTCTTAACAGATGGGAAGTTCTGGGGCAGTGCCTATCATTCCTTTTTATTAGCGATTTTCTCAGCACTTAGTTTAGTAGGATACCTTATTATTTCATTAGTACTTGCTGGGAAGATTAAAGGAGCTAATTTTTTAAGAAAAATCTATCTAATTCCAATGCTGCTTTCCTCAGTTGCGATTGCACAGCTATGGTTAAAAATCTACCATCCTTCAAACGGATTAGTAAATAGCTTACTAATGTCAATGGGGGTAGACAACCCACCAGCATGGCTAGCAGAACCTAAATATGTATTAGGAGCAATTTTTGTTCCAATCATTTGGCAATATGCAGGGTTTTATATCTTAATCTATTATGCAGCATTAAAGAATATACCAGAGTCTCTTATTGAGGCTGCTAGAATCGATGGAGCAAATGCTTTTCAAATCGCTTATAAAATCAAAGTTCCTCTCATTGCGGGTGTCATAAAGGTAACAATTGTATTAGCAATTGTAGGTTCACTAAAATACTTTGATCTAATCTACGTTATGACTGGCGGAGGGCCAAACGGATCAAGTGAAGTAATGGCCTCATATATGTACCAAAAGGCATTTGGAACATATGACTTTGGATATGGTAGTGCGGTTGGCTTCTTCTTGCTACTAATCTGTCTTGTCGTGACATGGATAATTCGAAAATTAACAGCCAATGGCGAAGAAATTCAGTATTAAGAAAGGAGCAGAATACACATGAGCATAGAAGCAAAACAACAAACACAAGCAAGTGTCACTGTCTCTACCCCAAAGTCCGAAAGTATGCTAGGGAAACGAATAGGTTATGGAGTTTTATATATCGTTCTTGCAGTAATTGCTGTCTTTCAAGTATATCCACTCATTTGGTTGTTTTTCTTTTCGTTAAAAGATAACCAAGAAGTATTTAGTAACTCTCCATTCGCGCTTCCAACAAATCCGAAATGGGAGAATTACACTACCGTTTGGACAGAAGGGAATATTAGTTTATATTTCTTTAATAGTGTCTGGATTACAGTTGCCGCGGTTGTTCTAACAGTTCTTTTAGCAAGCTTTGTTACATTTGCGATTACAAGAATGAAATGGAAGTTAAATAAATTAGTCTTAGGTTTATTTATGGTAGGATTAATGATTCCTGTTCACTCAACATTAATTCCGCTTTTCGACTTTTTCTTAAAGGTCAATTTAGTTGATCACCCATTGTCGGTCGTTTTATCTTATGTAGCATTTAACTTACCAATTACAATTATGATTTTAATGGGCTTTTATTACACATTACCACGTGAGGTTGAAGAGGCAGCAGTTATTGACGGATGTTCGATACATCGTATTTTCTTTCAAATTACGTTACCAATGACAGCTCCTGTTTTATCTACAACCGTCATTATTAATATGATTTACAACTGGAATGAATTTATATTTATTAACACATTCATTAGTTCTGATAAATATAAAACCTTAACGGTTGGTATACAGAACTTTATTGGTCAGTATATGACAGAATGGGGCGCGATAGGTGCAACACTGATGATTAGTATTATTCCAATTCTGATTGCATTCTTCTTCTTTAGTAATCGAATTGTTGAAGGAATTGCTGCTGGTTCTGTGAAGGGTTAATACTAATATTAAAAGGGTGTAGGGTAAGACGTAAACGTACTCGGTTTATAAAATCTTATATCCATATACTATTAGGAACGCACTTTTTTAAAGAATGTTATTATCTAACAGGTTTTATAAACAAAACTGTTTAGGTTGATTGACGCGAGGCATCCTGGAGCTGCAATCAACCTAAATAATTTTTATTACTACACAACAAAGTTTACAAAATAGCCTTTAAGAAAGTAGGGATCTTATGCCAAAAAATCAATTTTTCAATGCTCACCATTCGCCAATTGGTTCTTTTTCAAGCTTTACATTAGGCTTTCCGGGTAGTGGAGGAGGACTTGACCTTGAATTAGGACGATCTCCTCGAAAAAGTGTGTTTATCGGTGTTGAATCCTGTGACAAAGAAGGAATGTATGATGCTTTCCCTTTCTTTGATGTTGGAGATGACGAAAGTAAGCGCTATGATATTGAAAACCCAGATCCGGATCAAAATAAACCTAAAATCATTTTCCCTTTTGATAAAAAGGAAGTAACTCGTGAGTTTAAGCTTGGTACTGATACTTGGAAAGCAGGAGATATAACATTTACAGTTTATTCTCAAGCTCAATCTGTACCAGATCCACAAACAGCTTCTGATGAAGAAATGAAGTTAACCATCCTGCCGGCTGTCATTGCTGAATTGACGATCGATAACACAAAAGGCACAAAAACAAGACGTGCTTTTTTTGGCTATGAAGGAAATGATCCATATAGTTCAATGCGTCGTTTAGATGATACGTGTGAAGGTCTTTCTGGAGTTGGTCAAGGTCGCATAACAGGGATTGTGTCATCAAACCCTGATGTTAAATCAGCGATGCATTTTAGTATGGAAAATATTTTAACAACACCTTTCGAGGAAAACTGGACATTTGGATTAGGACCAATTGCCGCGCTAATTATGGATGTTCCAGCAGGCACATCTCGTACGTATCAGTTTGCGATTTGCTTCCATCGTTCAGGCTATGTTACTGCTGGTTTGGATGCTTCTTACTATTATACAAAATACTTTAAAAATATTGAGGAAGTTGCCGTATACTCGTTGGAAAATGCTGCTAATTTCATTGAACGCGCTAAAAAAGCAAATGAATTAGTTGATAATGCTACACATTTATCAGATGATCAGCGGTTTATGATGGCCCATTCCATCCGCAGCTACTATGGCTGTACACAATTTCTTGAAGCTGACGGAGAGCCCTTCTGGATTGTAAATGAAGGGGAATATCGTATGATGAACACCTTCGATTTAACAGTAGATCAGTTGTTTTTTGAAATGAAAATGAATCCATGGACAGTGAAAAATGAGCTAGACATGTTTGTGAAACGATTTAGTTATGAAGACAAGGTACGTTTTCCAAATGATGAAACAGAATATCCAGGTGGGATTAGCTTTACTCATGATATGGGAGTTGCAAACACGATCTCTCGTCCGCAATTTTCTTCTTATGAATTATATGGTTTAGATGGATGCTTTTCTCATATGACACATGAACAGCTTGTGAATTGGATCTTATGTGCAGCTGTATATGTTGAACAAACGAAGGATACTGATTGGCTGCATGAAAATATGGAGATCTTCATGAAGTGCTTCGAAAGCATGATAAATCGTGACCATCCAAATCCTGAAGAACGTAACGGAATCATGGGTCTTGATTCAACACGCGTGATGGGAGGAGCTGAAATAACAACGTATGACAGCCTAGATGTATCTCTAGGTCAAGCACGAAACAATATTTATATGGCAGGTAAATGCTGGGCTTCTTATGTTGCATTAGAAAAGATCTTTGCTGAAAATGGAAAAGCTGACCTTGCTAAACAATCAGGTGGGCAAGCGGAAAAATGCGCAGAAAGTATCGTTAGCTTTGTGACGGAACAAGGCTATATTCCGGCCGTTGTTGGCGAAAACAATGATTCGAAAATTATCCCTGCCATCGAAGGATTAATCTTCCCATATTTCACAAATTGTGAAGAAGCCCTCGATCCAAATGGACGCTTTGGCGCCTATATTCAAGCTTTAGAAAAACATCTAAAAACAGTATTAGTAAACAGTGTTTGCTTATTTGAAGATGGCGGATGGAAAATTTCGTCAACAAGTAATAACTCATGGTTAAGCAAAATCTACCTAAGTCAATTTATCACTCGTAAATTACTAGGTTGGGAATGGGATGAAAAAGGTGCAAAAGCGGACGCAGCTCATGTAGAATGGCTAACACACCCAACTCTATCTGTTTGGAGCTGGAGTGATCAAATTATTTCCGGTGAAATATCAGGAAGTAAGTATTACCCAAGGGGAGTAACTAGTATTTTATGGTTAGAGGAGAATGAAAGCACAAGCACATTGACGAAGAAAGCAGAATTGAGTCAACAAAACTAAGGGGTTTTATATAACATGGACAAATCTCATGATTTCTGAGGTTTGTCTTTTTTTATGCATTATTAAAGATTGTAAGTGTTTACAACATCAGATAAACTAGTACTATCTTATTTATATTTAGGGGGGTGGGGAGATGCTGAATATTGGGATCATCGGTACAGGTTGGTTTAGTGGTGTTCATGCAAATATTCTACAGAAAATGGAAGGGGTAAAAATCAAAGCGATTTGTGGGACTAGTATGGCAAAAGCCGCAAACTATGCGAATAAATTTGATGATGCTAATGGATATGAAGACCTTATCCAAATGTTAGATAATGAAAAATTAGATGCTGTATACATATGTGTTCCTCCATTTGCACATCAAGAAATGGAGAGTGAGTTAATTTCAAGAGGAATCCCATTTTTGGTGGAAAAACCACTTAGTACTGATGTGAAAACACCAAAAGAGATTTTATTAAAACTAGAGGAATCCCCAGTTATTACATCTGTTGGCTATCATTTTCGTTATCGTGAAACAACTAATCTATTAAAAGCAGAATTAGAGGAACAAACACTTGGTATGATTACAGGAAGATGGATGGGATCCATGCCGACTGTCCCATGGTGGAGAAATCAAGAAACATCGGGTGGTCAGTTTATTGAGCAAACAACTCATTTAGTTGATTTACTCCGCTATACTGTTGGAGAGATCAAAGAAATATATGCTGCGTACGCAAAGCGATCGATCGCTGAGCAGTATGAAAATGTATCCGTACATGATGTTGGAACTGTAACAATGACTTTCGAAAATGGTGTGATCGCTAATCTATCCAATACATGTATCCTTCCAGAAGGAATTTCAAATGTTGGAATGGATTACTATACAAACAAAGGAATTCTACATATCGGATTCGAAGGAATTGAAATGGTTAAACAAGGGGAAAAACAATTAATAAAAGAATCAACCGATCCATATGTAAAAGAAAATGAAGCGTTTATCCATGCCATCCGAACTGGTGATACATCTCGTATTCTATCAACCTACCATGATGCCTATAAAACACAGGAGGTAACAGTTGCTGCGCTTACTTCAGCGAAAACAGGTGCACCGGTTAGGATTTAATTAAGTTAAGTTGATGGGAGGATTGGGTGGAAATAAGAAATCTCGAAAAGTCCTTCATAAAGGTGATGAAGAACTAAAACCGTGAGAAGCTTGGGAGAAAAGGTCTTCATCTTGTTATGAAGGATGAAAAAGTCCTTCATAACAAGATGAAGGACAATCATAAAAAAAGTTATAATATTAAACATTCAAAAACTTAACACACACAGGATCAGGAACAGATACAGTTGAATCTAATAATGTTAATTTCCCTGTTTCTGTATCTCTTGCAAAAAGAACAAGATTACTGCTTTCTTGATTTGAAGCAACAACGAATTTTTCAGTTGGATCTAGGACGAAATCACGTGGCCAGCTGCCTTCAGTTGATGTGTATTCAATAAAGGATAATTCACCATTCTCTTGATTTACGCTATAAACAGCAATACTGTCATGCCCGCGATTACCTGCATAAACAAAACGTCCATCAGAAGAAATATGGATCGCACTTCCCTGGCTATTTTCAGTAAAGTCTTCAGGAATTGTTGGGATGTACTGAAGCTCTGTAAACGTACCAGTTTCAGAATTGTAGCTTAATGCAATCACTTCGTTGCTTAGTTCTGTCATGACATAAGCAAATTTACCGTTTGGATGGAAGGTAATATGTCTTGGGCCACTACCAGCTTTTACAAGCAATGTGTGGGCTTCTTCTAGTTTACCGTTTTCAATTTTGTAAGTAATGACTTTATCAATTCCTAGGTCAACAGCCACAACGAATTTTTCATCAGGTGTAAAACCGGAAAAGTGAGTATGAGGTTTTTCTTGTCTTTCATGTGGACCTTTTCCAGTATGCTCTACAACAACTACAGCTGGAGAAACGGTTCCATTATCATTGACTAAAAATGATTCCACTGTTCCTTTATGGTAGTTAGCTGTCACAACCTGCTTGTTTCCACGATCCACACTCACATGGCATGGAGAAGCACCATCAAGTAATTCACGGTTGAGTTCAGAAAGGTCACCGGTTTCAGCGTTAATAGAGTAAGAAGCAACTCCGCCTTGATTTCCTTCTTTTACAACAGCATAAAGATTTTTGTTATCTTGACTTAAGTTTACATATGTAGGGTTGTCCAATTCTGCTACAGGCTTAACATCTCCAAGCTTTGCAGCATCTGTATCAAGAGTGAAGCGATAAACTCCTTTACTGTCACCTTTTGTGTAAGTACCAATATAACCGATTAATTTTGGCAAGGGTATTTCTCCTTTCAATATGTAATACTTTTCATTATATCGTTAGATTATCGGAAACAACAACATTTTGATATAGCTATTTGTTTAAATATGCTAATATAATAGTATTTATATGGAATAGAAAAGGAGAAGTAAGATGCTAAAGCGTTTTTTTTCGTATTACATCCCACATAAAAAGCTTTTCATTATTGACTTTAGCAGTGCAATCATAGTGGCGGTTTTAGAATTAGCCTTTCCGCTTGCCGTTCAATGGTTTATTGATTCGTTACTGCCAACTGAAAATTGGTCTGCGATCGTATCTGTCAGTGTTGCACTATTTGTTCTTTATATTATAAGTACATTTTTGCAGTATATCGTAAACTATTGGGGTCATATGCTTGGAATTAATATTGAAACAGATATGAGAAAACAGCTGTTTCAGCATGTTCAAAAGCAATCATTTAAGTTTTTCGATAATACGAAAACAGGAAATATTATGAGCCGGATTACAAATGACCTTATGGATATTGGTGAGCTTGCCCACCATGGTCCTGAAGATTTATTTATTTCCATTATGACATTTGTTGGTGCCTTCTGGATTATGTTTACTGTAAACGTAAAGCTGGCATTAGTAGCACTTGTCATTTTACCTTTTTTAGGTTGGCTTATAGTGGTGAGTAATTTAAAAATGAACCGTGCTTGGAAAAAGATGTACGGGGAAATAGCTGATGTAAATGCCCGTGTGGAGGATAGTGTATCAGGTGTACGTGTTGTCCAATCTTTTACAAATGAAAGCTTTGAAAACAAACGCTTTTCTGTAAATAACTTAAAATTCCGTAAAGCAAAGCTTGGTGGATACAAAGTTATGTCTTTTAGCTTATCGGGAATTTATATGATGACACGATTTGTTACTTTAGCTGTACTTGTTGTGGGAGCATGGCTAAGCTATACTGGACAGCTTACTTACGGTGAGCTAGTTGGTTTTGTGTTGTACATTAACGTTCTTTTTAAACCAATTGATAAAATTAGTGCCTTAATGGAGCTTTATCCGAAGGGAATGGCTGGTTTTAAGCGATTCACTGAATTACTGGATGCAGAGCCTGATGTTCAGGATGTAAAAGATGCGGTTGAAGTTCAAACCCTTCGCGGTGATATCTCATTTCAAGATGTCACATTTGGCTATGATGAGCATAAGCGTGTACTAAATGGAATAGACTTGTCAATTTCGGCAGGCGAAACTATTGCATTTGTCGGTCCATCAGGTGCAGGGAAAACAACGATTTGTACACTCATTCCTCGTTTTTACGATGTTGACAACGGATCAATCAAAATCGATGGTATTGATGTACGAAATATGACAAAGCAATCTCTTCGATCTCAAATTGGAATTGTCCAGCAGGATGTGTTCCTGTTTACGGGTACCTTAAGGGAAAACATCTCCTATGGAAAACTAGGGGCAACACAAGAGGAAATAGAAGAAGCGGCGAAAAGAGCACACTTAGAAAGCTTTATTGAATCACTTCCATTCGGATATGATACGCAAATCGGGGAACGTGGCTTAAAGCTATCAGGAGGACAAAAGCAACGCATTGCAATTGCAAGAATGTTCTTGAAAAATCCGCCAATTCTAATCTTAGACGAAGCCACTTCAGCATTAGATACAGAAACTGAACTCATAATTCAGCAAGCCTTAACAGAGCTATCGCAAAACCGAACAACACTTGTTATCGCGCACCGCCTCGCAACAATTCGAAACGCGGACCGCATTGTGGTAGTAACAGAGGATGGAATTGCAGAACAAGGAAAGCACGATGAATTAATTGAGCAAGGAGGAATTTTCGCCAACCTTCATCGGGTCCAATATCAAAGTTAATTAGATGGAACAGAGGTGTTCCATCTTTTTAGCGTTTGCAAAAAAATGATAGATTTTACAAAAATATTCTGTAGTTTGCTTGAAAAACTTCTAAACTTGCAAAAAAACGCCCAAACTTACAAAAATGTCTATTGTGATGATAGCGATTACAACCTATATGTACTAAGCAACCGAATAAAAGTATAGATTTTTTCAATAATTCGACTTCTATTAAATAGATTGACACCGATTCCTCCGTTCTGTATTTTATTTAAGTATGTCTTTTTAGGAGGAAATTATGAATAATCATCAAGTAAAAATTACAACGGCAGATCCATCAGCACTTGGACTATTCGGTTTAGCGATGGTAACTCTTGTTGCATCATCACAGAAATTAGGGCTAACAGACGGTTTATCCTTTATTTTGCCTTGGGCTTTCTTTTTAGGCGGATTGGCTCAACTGTTTGCCTGTGTTCAAGATGCAAAACACAATAATATTTTTGGGACAACCGCATTTGGAGCGTTCGGTTTATTCTGGTTCGGTGTTGGTATGTCCTGGCTTATACAACTAGGTGCTTTTGGTGAAAAATTAGCAGCAAATGTTGATCCAAAACAGCTTGGAGTTGCGTTTATTGGTTATTTGATCTTTAGTGTGTATATGACCATCGGTGCAATGGAAACTCATAAAGTATTATTCTTTATTTTTGTTTTTATTGATTTCTTATTTATTGGGTTATCATTAAGCACATTTGGCATTATGCATGAAGCCACTCATATGCTAGCGGCTGTGTCTGAGTTAATGATCGCTTTGCTGTCTTTTTATGGATCTGCAGCAGTTGTTTTAAATACACATTTTGGCCAAGTTGTTTTACCAATAGGTAAACCTTTTGGCATTTTTAAAAAGTAATTGAAGAACCGAGGCTGAAATAGAGTGTGCCTCGGTTTTTTTTTGTCGAGAATTTTCAAATCGAAAATAAACGGGTTAAAATGGAAAATATATTTCCAGAATCGAAAATAAGATTCAAAAATAGATTAATTTTTTAAGGGAATCGAAAATACCCTCGATATTCCGCTTCATATAAAAAGACTGACATCATGTCAGCCATGGTTTAACACCTATTTCTCATCTTCCATAAATGGTTTATTGACGTAATAATACATCCACCCCATTAAAACTCCGCCACCTATCATATTTCCAAGTGTAACAGGTATTAAATTATGAATAACACCAGCTAATGTAAAGGTTTCAGGCGGGTTAGACACAAACGCAATCGCAAAGGTACACATATTGGCGATGCTGTGCTCATAGCCTGAGATGAAAAAGCAAAACACAAACAGCATCATGGTAAACAATTTCGCCCCATCACCTTCAAGCCTCATTGGGATGAAAAAAGCAAGACAAACGAGCCAATTACAAAGAATGCCTCTAAAAAATAGTTCAGTAGGGGGAAGTTGAACCTTTTTTTCAGCAACACTCATTAAGAAACCAGTTGTTCCTTGATCGGAAAATAGTCCTGTTGAGAAAATAAATAAAGCAAAAAAGATAGCCCCTAATATATTTCCAAAATAACTAGTAAGCAAAAGCCTGCTAACATCACTCCAATTTATTTTTCGTTGAAAAGCTGTATAGGAAAAGTAAAAAGTATTTCCGGTAAATAAATCACCGCCACCATAGGTGATTAAAATAATTGCTGCTCCAAACGTTAATGCTGCGATAGGAAAGGCTAATGGTGATTGTTCGAGGTAAAAGAAATTACCTGACTTAAAAGCTACAATAACCCCAAACCCTATAAACATGCTAGCTAGCATGGAACGAAGTAAATAACGAAAAGGACTTTTTTGAAAAATTTTTTGTTTTTTAAAAGCTAAATCCTGAACTTGTTTTAATGCAGCTTGTTCCAATATTTTCACACTCCAGATCTATTCCTTATGTTTTACATCATAAATGAAAGAGGGGATCTTCTCTGTGATGAAAATCACGAAAAAATTCTTTTGAAAAAGGAAGGATCATCCGAGGTGAAATGTTCTTTATGTTTTATATTAAAATATTAACTTATGTGAATTTATAATTGATAAATCATAATTTACGCAATAAGAAAAATATATTTATATATTAATATTTGTATATAAATGAATAAATATACAAACTTTTGTTGAGTTGAGTCATCATTCACCGCTAATATACAATGGGGAAAAGGGGGAGTTTTACATGAAAAAGCATATGACAATCATAGGTGCTCCTATGGATTTAGGGCAGTCTAGGCGAGGGGTTGATATGGGGCCTAGTGCGATTCGCTATGCAGGTGTTGTAGAGCGCTTAGAATTACTAGATTATGAGATTCAAGATAAAGGTGATATACAAATTGGCAGACCTGGAAAAGAGGAAGAAGCATCTGCCGGGAATAATTTAAAGTATTTACAAGCTGTATCAAAGGCAAGTCATAAGCTTGCAGAAGCAGTCGATGAAGTCGTAAAAAAAGGTTCCTTTCCACTTGTGTTCGGTGGAGATCACAGTATTGCGATTGGAACACTTGCAGGAATATCAAAGCATTATCAAAACTTAGGTGTGATTTGGTATGATGCACACGGAGATTTAAACACAGGTGAAACATCACCTTCAGGAAATATACATGGAATGCCGTTAGCGGTAAGCCTCGGAATCGGACATCCAGACTTAACTACAATTGCAGGTTATACAGAAAAAGTAAAGCCGGAGAATATTGTCATCATCGGGGCACGTTCATTAGATGAAGGGGAAAAAGTCCTCATTCGAGAAAAAGGAATCAAAGTATACACGATGCATGAAATCGATCGACTTGGGATGACAAAGGTAATGGAGAGTGCAATCGCTTACTTGAAGGGTAAAACAGATGGTGTTCATCTTTCACTTGATTTGGATGGACTTGATCCGAGTGATGCACCTGGGGTTGGTACTCCTGTTTTAGGTGGAATTAGTTACCGCGAAAGTCATTTAGCAATGGAAATTTTAGAAGAGTCGAAGATTATTACATCGGCTGAATTTGTTGAGGTTAATCCAATATTGGATGAAAAAAATAAAACAGCAGAAGTTGCCGTCGCGTTAATGGGATCATTATTTGGGGAAAAGCTTCTATAATATAGGGAGGTATGAGGATGAAAACAATATCTGAACAAGTAATTAAGCAGACAGAACAATATGGGGCAAATAACTATCATCCATTACCAATTGTTATTTCGAAAGCTGAAGGAATTTGGGTAGAGGATCCAGAGGGGAATCGGTATTTGGATATGCTAAGTGCCTATTCGGCCGTAAACCAGGGGCATTGCCATCCAAAAATTATTCAAGCATTAAAAGATCAAGCTGACCGTGTAACATTAACATCACGGGCATTTCATAATGACAAGCTGGGTCCATGGTATGAACGAATTACAACCATGACGAAAAAAGATATGGCATTGCCAATGAATACTGGGGCTGAAGCAGTTGAAACAGCAATTAAAGCAATTAGAAGATGGGGGTATCAGGTAAAAGGGATTCCCAATAATCAAGCTGAGATCATTGCATGTGAAGGGAATTTTCATGGCAGAACAATGACAGCTGTTTCTCTTTCGTCTGATGAAGAATATCGAAAAGGGTTTGGTCCAATGCTGCCTGGAATAAAGCTAATACCATATGGTGACATTGAAGCTTTAAAAAATACTATTACTCCAAATACAGCTGGTTTTCTTTTTGAGCCTATTCAGGGGGAAGCGGGAATTAATATTCCTCCAGCAGGTTTTATCAAAGAAGCTTATGATTTATGTAAAGATAATAATGTTTTATTTGCTGCAGATGAAATTCAAGCAGGTCTAGGTCGTTCAGGAAAATTATTTGCTTGTGACTGGGATAATGTAATACCTGATATGTACATTTTAGGCAAAGCACTCGGCGGAGGTGTGTTTCCAATATCCTGTGTGGTAGCAAACAGTGATGTTCTTGGTGTATTTAACCCCGGTTCACATGGTTCAACATTTGGAGGCAACCCATTAGCCTGTGCAGTATCACTTGCTTCCCTTGAAATTATTGAAGAAGAGAAGCTGGTAGAACGCTCATTAGAATTAGGTACTTACTTTATAGAACAATTAAAAGAAATGAAAAATCCAATTATTAAAGAAGTAAGGGGGAGAGGGTTGTTTATTGGTGTTGAATTAACAGAACCAGCTCGTAGCTACTGTGAAAAGCTTAAAGAGATGGGACTGTTATGTAAGGAGACACATGACACTGTTATCCGTTTTGCTCCACCGCTTATTATTTCCAAAGAGGAGCTAGATTGGGCAATAGAACGGATTAAACAGGTATTATCATAATGTAAAAAAACATTTGTTGAGAAATATTCTGAGACTAGATTTAATGGATCTAGTCTTTTTTTCTTCTTATATCCACAAAAATTTACTTTTCTGTTTAATGTTAAGACCCCATCAATATGGTAGTCATCTTTTAACTGTTACTATTCTCCTGGTATTCTCTTGTTTTTTTTGTGAGTATATTACCGTAGACTTTAAGGTTACTAGGATAAAAGATTCCTTTTTATTTACAATTTAGTTTAAACCTGTATTTATTAGGGGAGATATGATATTGGTATATAGTAGCAATTTTACAGGATATGTTTATCTATCCAAATGATTCCCGGGTACTCACAAATTCAAATAGATGATTACCGAAATATTACTAGTTAAGGAGAGGAAGTAAATGTCTGGAATTATTCGTGTTACCCCTGCAGAGTTAGTGAGCATGGCAAACCGTTACTCTAGTGAAAGCAGCCAAGTAGGAGAGCAAATTTCTCGTCTTGATACTATGATTCGTGAGCTTGAAGGTATGTGGGAAGGTGAATCAAGCAGAGCATTCAGTGAACAATACCAGTCTTTAAGACCATCTTTTATTCAAATGCAACAGCTACTTGAGGACATCTCAACTCAGCTTAACAGCACATCTAAAGCACTTGAAGATGCTGATCAACAGATCGCAAGTCAAATTAGAGGATAAGCAAAAAAAGCAGGGGCGCTCTTTCAATGGACGCGCTCCTTCCTTATGAGGTGAGCGAATGTATATAGAAATCACAATTGATCTAAAAAACTATCAACACGATAGCTTTGATATTAGACTATCCAATTATCATTCTGTAAAAAAATTAATTGACATTGTTTGGCAAGCAAAGAATATAACAGAGCAGCCAAGACAAGGTGCTTGGGTAAGAGTAGTAAATAAACAAAAGATTATCCAAGGAACAGAGCGACTCCTGGATGCTGGCATAAGAACAGGAGATAGAATCGAAATCTTATAAAGGAGAATTTGGCATGTCATCAGAAAACAACCATACCTCATATTTAACAGACCAACTCGAAGCAATCATAACACGTAAAGACCAGATTATGACGTTTGCTTTTCAGAAGGAAAAAATAAAATTAGATGATCCTACAGAAATCTCCTTTCTAACAGAACTAAACCCGACTATCCAAAAGGAGATAGTCATGAAGGACGATGAGCTCACCATCCAATACAAACTCCCTAATTCCTATTCTTTTCTCCTTCCTCATATGAAACGATTAGATGAGAAAGAGCGTTTTGTTCTAGCGTATAAAATGATACAGTCTGTGACGAGTCATCGTCTTTCACGAATTCATCTCGTTGTTTGTCCAGAAAACATTGTACTTGACCTAGGGCTAAATACATATTTTCTTCACTTTGGAGTAAAAGAAAGTCTGCCGCCTTATGAAAAAAATGCCGATAAATTACTTCAGGAGGTAAAGGCTACTGTCGCTTCCATCGTGGATACAACCTATTCATTTGAACAATACGTTCAGTTTTCTCAAACACTAAAAGTATCAGCATTAGTTAAAAAAATTATGGCAGTAAAAGAGTATAAGGAGTTACTTGACATTATTGATGAACAAATACAAAGGGTTAACCATGAAAAATCACTTCACATGACTGTGAATAAGAAAACATGGAAGCTTAATCGATATGTCTTAATTGGGGTTACCCTATTGTTTATCCCAGCTTTTATTTACAGCATCTATTCATTATTCTCATTGCAGCCAAAGCAAGAAAGCTTTATTCAAGCTCAGGAAATGTTCCTGAAAAATAATTTTAGTGAGGTTGTAACCGAACTTCAGCCATATAGCATTAAAGAAATGCCAAAGGTGACGCAATATCAACTTTCTTTATCTTATATCGTGAATGAATCATTAACAGAAGATCAAAAGGAAACAGTTCGAAATACCATTACTTTACAAACAGATCCTCTTTATTACGAATATTGGATTCGAATTGGCCGTGGTGAGGCTGAGGATGCCCTTGATATTGCGAGATTCCTTGAAGACCGGGATCTTATCTTATTTGGACTATTAAAACACAAAGAACAATTAAAGTCAGATGATAGTTTAGATCGAGAGGAAAGACAGCAAGCGATAGCTGACATAGAAAACGAAATAAAGGAATATCAACAAGAAGCAGAGTCTGAACTTGTAGATGAAGAACAGGATCAGCCTGTATCGAATACGGTTGAAGAAGAAAGTCAACCTTCTGAAACAAAAGAGAAAACAACCGAGCAGAATGCACAGCAACAAACTCAGACAAAACAAGAAATTACAGAAGAGCAAACAAAAACAGAGTAATGAAGATGTCTAACGAAAGAAGAAACAGGTGGTGATCATATGGCTACGCTTTGGTTTTTTACAAAGCATTCATACCAGGAAATTCAACTAAAAAAAGCTTCAAAACAGCAAATAACCATCGGTCCAAGTAAAGATCATACGATTACCTGCCCAACCATATCAAACACCTTGTGTGTGATGAATCGTGATGGTGAATATTGGGTGCAGAACGATGCGGACCAACAGGATATCCATATTGAGCTTAATAAGTACTGTACACTTGATATGAAGGGAGAAAAGGTAGGATTTTACCTTGCTCCTTCTTTGGAGAAAAAAACGCATTATGTCGGGCATTTAAGAGAAATATCTTTTTCAACTGGTGATCAAAGCGCAAGCTTTTATAAGAAAGATAATCGTAAGGCATCTTTTTCGTTCATCCAACATTCTAATGGTTTTCATGTATCAAACCTAAATGGAGTTGTATATATAAATGGTCAAAGCCTCGAACAACCATGTCAATTAGAAATTGGTGACGTCATCATGTGGGCAACGATGAAAATCACCTTACTTGAAGAAGACTTCATTCAAATCGAATCTGCAGAAACGTATCAAACAGTTCTTTCTGAAGCGATTCTACCTTTATCAGAAATGCAAAAAAAATATCCGGTTTACCGCAGAACACCTCGTATGGTTTATGAACTGCCTGATGAGAAGGTTCAGCTCTCATTTCCAACACAAGATTCTCAGGGATCTAATCGGAGTTTGTGGTTAATAATTATGCCACCCCTTGTGATGCTGATCGTTATGGGACTTGTTGCATTTTTAATTCCGCGTGGGATTTTTATTATAGTTTCAATCGTTATGTTTATGACAACACTTGTGACTTCAACAGTCCAATACTTTAGGGATAGGGGAAACCAGAAAAAAGCCAAGGAACGTCGAAAACGAATTTACACGAATTATTTAAACTCGAAAAGACAGGAGCTTCAACAGCTTGCAGATAAACAAAAAGAAGTTCTTGAATTCCATTTTCCCGCGTTTGAGAGGATGAAGTATTTAACAAATCAACTTTCAGACAGACTTTGGGAAAGAACAATGGAAAGTCCGGACTTTCTCCAGTTTCGTCTTGGGACTGGTACCGTTCCGGCAAGCTACACAATTTCATCCAATGCTTCAGATATGTCTAACCGTGAAATGGATGAGTTACTAGAGGAATCTCAAACTCTAGAAAAATCGTATAAAAACCTTCAAAACCTTCCAATTACAGCGAATCTTTCAGAGGGTGCCATGGGATTAATCGGTAAAGATCGTGTATTGAAAAAGGAGATTCATCAATTAGTCGGCCAGCTAGCATTTTTTCATAGCTATCATGACCTAAGGATTGTCTTTATTTTTGATGAACAAGAATACAAGGACTGGGAGTGGATGAAGTGGCTTCCGCATTTTCAACTAGCAGGCTCCCATGCCAAAGGGTTTATCTATAATGAAAGATCTCGAGATCAGTTATTATATTCCCTTTATGAAATGGTAAGAGAGCGAGATCTTGAAGAGGAAAAAGAGAAAATCAAGTACTCCCCACATTATGTGTTTATTATTACAAATCATCAGCTGATTTCTGATCATGTCATACTTGAGTATCTTGAAGGAGATCATCAGCACCTGGGCATTTCTGTCATTTTTGCAGCGGAGGCGAAGGAAAGCTTATCAGATAATATTCACACTCTTATTCGTTATATCAATGATGAGCAAGGTGATATTTTAATTCAACAGAAAAAAGCGGTCCGAATTCCTTTTGTATTAGATGAACATAAACAAGCTGATAACGAAATGTATGCAAGGATGCTTAGAACTCTTGATCATCAAATCGGAATGACCAACTCGATTCCAGATTCAGTGTCCTTTTTAGAAATGATGAACGTAAAAAGCGTTGATCAGCTCCCAATTGAAAAAAACTGGATGACACGTGAATCTGCAAAATCATTATCTGTACCCGTTGGATTAAAAGGCAAGGAAGAAACGATCGATTTGAACCTTCACGAAAAAGCACATGGACCACATGGACTTTTAGCAGGTACGACAGGTTCAGGAAAAAGTGAATTTTTACAAACCTATATTTTATCACTTGCTGTTCATTTCCATCCACATGAGGTAGCATTTCTTCTTATTGATTATAAGGGTGGAGGGATGGCACAGCCGTTTAAAAATATGCCGCATTTACTTGGAACGATTACTAATATTGAAGGAAGTAAAAACTTCAGTATGCGGGCACTTGCTTCCATTAAAAGTGAGTTAAAAAGAAGGCAGCGCTTGTTTGATCAGCATACTGTCACACATATTAATGATTACACAAGGCTTTATAAAGAGGGAAAAGCAGAGCAGCCTTTGCCACATCTTTTCTTAATCTCTGACGAATTTGCAGAGCTAAAAGCAGAAGAACCGGACTTTATTAAAGAATTGGTCAGCGCTGCACGTATCGGGAGAAGCTTAGGTGTCCATCTTATCCTTGCTACCCAAAAGCCGGGGGGGGTAATCGATAATCAGATTTGGAGTAATGCGCGCTTTAGAGTAGCATTAAAGGTTCAAAACACAGAGGATAGCCGAGAAATATTAAAAAATGGTGATGCGGCGTCTATAACTCAAACTGGCCGTGGTTATTTACAGGTCGGGAATAATGAAGTATATGAGCTTTTTCAATCTGCATGGAGTGGTGCACAATATTATGAAGACGAGTCACTTGATATCGAGGATGAAATTGCGATTGTTACAGATCTAGGATTGATTCCCCTATCTGAGGTAAGCGTACAAGACCAAAAGCAAAAAGAAGTGTTAAGTGAAATCGCCGTTATTGTTTCAAAAATCAATGATGTACAAGAAAAACTGGAGCTCAATAAATTACCAAGTCCATGGCTTCCGCCTCTACCATCTCGATTATATCTTGAGGAGCAAGAGGAATTAAAAGACAAAGCGTGCATCATGTTTGCACGAATTGATGAGCCGGAAAAACAAAGCCAATCTGATTACTCATATGACGTAATTGAAGATGGAAACATCGGAATATTTGGTTCTGCTGGCTACGGGAAGACAAGTACGATGCAAACCATGCTTCTTGGCATGGCAAAAGCCTTTACTCCTAAGGAAATTCATTTTTATTTAATGGATTTTGGAAATGGTGGGTTATTGCCTTTAAAGCAGCTGCCACATACAGCAGATTATTTTCTATTAGACCAAGAACGTAAAATTGAGAAGTTCATGAATATTCTTCGAGATGAAGTAGCGAGTAGAAAGCAACTGTTTCAAAAGCAAGAGGTTAGTTCGATTAAAATGTATAATGCTTTAAGTGAAGAGCAGCTTCCACTCCTTTTCTTAGTTGTTGATAATTTTGACCTTGTAAAGGAAGAGATGCTCGAGCTTGAACAGCAGCTGAACACTTTTGCACGTGATGGCCAATCATTAGGTATTTATATAATGCTGACAGCGACGCGAATTAACTCAGTTCGTCAGTCATTAATGAATAACTTACAAACAAAGATTGTTCACTATCTAATGGATCAAACAGAAGCTTATACAATGCTAGGACGCTTGCCATTTGCTCCAGAGTCCATTCCAGGAAGAGCGATTGTGAAAAAGGATACAGCTTTCTTTTCCCAAGTATATCTTCCGGTTGAAGGAAAAGATGACTTTGAGCAGATGGAAAACGTAAAGCAGCTGGTGCAGCAACTTAAAGAGGAATATCACCATATTGAGAAGCCAGCTCCAGTACCTATGCTTCCAACTGAATTAACGATGATCAATTTTGCCTCTTATACAGAAAAGAAATTGGGATTACTGCCTATTGGCTTGCATGAGGAAACAGTTAAACCAGTTTATGTAAACCTTACAAGGTCGAAGCACTGTCTAGTGTTAGGTCAGGCGCAAAAAGGAAAAACCAATACATTAAAGGCCTTTATTCATACAGCAATAGATCAACAACTCGAACATGTTGCAATATTTGATTCAATCGATCGAGGCTTGTCTGCATATATAGGGGAAGATAGAGTTGTTTACTTAGAAGGTAAAGATCACTTTGCATCATGGATTGAAACTATTGAAAACGTGTTGCTGGAAAGAGAAGTAACGTATCAGCAGTATATTCAGCAAGGAAAACCGTTAAATACCAATTCGCCAGTTTTATTGATTGTAGATGGGTACGCGAACTTCCTGCAAAAGCTAGATAATCCATTACAAGATAAACTTGTTCGAATGATAAAAAATTACAGCCATTTAGGGTTTAACATGATCGTATCTGGCAGCAACAATGAATTAACAAAAGGATATGATCCATTAACACTAGAAATTAAACAAATTCGCCAAGCGGTCGTGTTAATGAAAAAATCAGAACAAACCTTGTTCACTCTTACGTACGATCGAAAGGAACCAGAAATTCAGCCAGGTTACGGCTATTATGTTGAAAATGGCAAAGAACAAAGCATCCAAATCCCGCTTGTTCATGTAGAAAGAAAGGTGCAAATATGAAACAAACATCAACTATTATCAAATTACTTGTAGCCATTACCTTAATCGTCATTACGCCCCTTCTTTTCTTTCGTGCAATCGGTGATAATCCGTTTAAAGTTCAAAAAGCAAGTGCGGCTCAAACTATAGCGATTATCAATGAAGACAATGGGTATGAAGAAGAAGGAGAAAACATTCAGCTAGGTGAGAATGTTGCGAGTATATTAAGTGGAAACTCAAATTTTGAATGGACTGTTGTCGGAAGAAGTGCTGGTGAAAATGGCCTGCTTAATCAAAAATACGATGCGGTTGTTTACTTACCATCAAATTTTTCTGAAAATGTGATGTCCTATAATGAAGAAACCCCTGTAAAAACAAATTTTGAATACAAAGTTCAAAGTCAACTAAACGCTGTAAACAAGGAAAAAGTTTTATTAGAGTTAGAAAAAGCAACGAAAAAAGTAAATCAAAAAATCTCGACACTATACTGGAATTATGTTTCAGCTGATTTAGAGAATATTCGTGCAGAATTTGATGAAATTCTTCAAAAAGAAATGGCCTTTCAGGAAGCCATGACTGCTTTCTATAAACCTAGCTCTAAAGATTTAGCAGGGCATATTGAAGAACAAAAGGTGATGCTAGCAAGTCTCCAAACTTCAATTGAGCAAGCTGGAAGCCAAACAACTGAACAGCAATCAATGGTAGAAAGGTACGAACAAAGCTTAGCTAGCTTTGTAGAATATGTTGAAACATATAAAGAATACCAAGATAACCAGCAAAAAATTCTAGCGGATCTCCAATCACAGGCAATCCAAACAGTAAACGAAGCAACAAATAATCAGCAGCCGTTATTTGTGCAATCTATTCGTCTTTTTGAAGATGAAGGTAGTTCAATTGTAGAAAGCATGCAACAGCTTAATACACGAATGACTCAGTCACAGCAGCTTTATACTCAGCTTGAGGAACAAAGATATAGCCAAGTTGCAAGACAAATAAGTGATTACTATGAGTTTCAGAAAAAGATTTTAGATTTTTACTTGGGGCTAACGGGTAGAACATTAGAGCTTAAAGATCTCGAGGACAAAATTGGAGAGTATAGTGAATTGCTTGAAGATGGATTGGATGAATTACCTACAGAATATGAAACAGAAAATCAAAATGAAATAAATGTATTAGTCGGTTCTAACAAAGGCACAGACACTCAACATGAAAACCAAGAGGGTGAGAAAGAAAAAGATAATGATCAGCTAACTTCTGAGAATCAAGAGACAATAATAGAACCCCTTCCTTCTGAAACTGATGAAAATGATGGGAAATACGTAGATTTAGAGGAAGATAAATCAGAGATTACAAGTATTGCTGAGGAAATGACAAAGCTTAAAGATGAGCTTGCAGCACTAGAAGAGCTAACGCCTGAGAATATTGCTACTACAGTAAAAGGGTTAGAGAAATTAGGTGAAAGGTTAGCGACCTTAAACACTTCTTTATCAGAAAAGGAGAGTGAAGGCGAAAATCCGCTTCAAGAAAAGTTAGAAGATTTACAAAAAACACTAGCAGATACAATTGAATCTACAACAGAACAAATTCGAAATTTAGAGACTGAATTAGAAACAGTCAAAGGTGAAAGAGATACTCTCAAAATAGAAAAGCAAGAATTACAGGTTCTGTATAAGGATCTTTATGATAAGTTCACAGCTGTTAATGAAGAACTTAAACTATACAAGGATTATGAAGCTAGTATAAAAAAAGCAATTTCAAAAAAAGAGGATGCAATTTTAACATCAGAAGCATTATCAGAAACAAGAAAAGAGAACATAGAGGGAATTATTACCAAGGAAATAAATAGCAAAGATCTTCTAGATATGATGTTCTATTACTCATATCTTGATCGTTATCACGCTACCTTAAAAAGCATGGTTTCCGAGGATCAAGCAAAAACAGCAACATTAAATGATGAATACCTACAGCAAGAAGCAAATAAAATTGTGGCCATTACAAAAGAGGAGCAAGATCGCTGGGATGTGATGAGAGAAGAAATCCCAACAACGAAGGATGCTTTGACAACAATGGAAGACAACTTCACAGTCTTTATGGTCGAATATCGAAAAGCTGTAGATGATAATCAAGCTAAGCTTATGGAAAGCCTTGAAGCGATTCAACAGGAGGCACAAACAGTTCTTGAACAAATTCAACAGCCGGAAAAAATGCTCTCACAGTCAACTCCTACGTCAACAGTAGAAGGACAAGAAATGATTTTAGGCTCTGAGCAAATAAGCACCCAAATGGAGTCGATTCACACTTGGCTTGAATCCGTTCAAAAAAGTCAAGGCGGAATTGTTGATTACACAGATGAATTACAAGGAAGAATCAATGATGTTCAAGCAGATGCGGATAAACTAAACCAAAAATGGGCAACAAATGTTGCATCAACAGAGCTTATTCGAGATGACGTCTTTAGCGTATTAGGAAATGCGTTTGTCGATGGCCAATCAAATGGATATGTGTATGACTTTTTAACAAACCCATTAAAAATAAGCGGAGATGTTCCAGAGGAAACGAAAAGCACAACTGTTCAGAATATCCCACCGGTCGTTGTCTTGTTTATTGTCCTTGTATGCAGCTTGTTAATTGGCTACACAAGCTACTATTTCAAACAACCGCCATTATGGATTCAGGCAATTTTATTTGTCCTATTGAATCTAATCGTTGGATTTGTCATCAGTCTTTTTGGATTAGAAATTTATCCATTAAGAGAAGAAAGTGCACTGGAATGGATTGTGTTTACGATTTTCTTACTAATGGCTGGATCAGCATTAGTCAGAGTTGGTTTTGCGGTTCATCAACTTGTCGGGACATTTATTACAGTGGGTATGGTCATTTTCTATGTCACACCATTACTCGCACTGACAACACCAAATTTCAGCTTCCAAGATCCGATGTCCAAAGTATACATGAGTATTCAGTATGGAACAGAATCACTGTTTACCCAAGCGATGGTTGCACTTTGCTGCATCATTTTAGGATTGGGAGCACTTCAGTATTTTATTGGAAGATCTGAAATGGTTTCGGTTAACAAAGGATCTGAAACCTATGATGCGTAAGTCTAGAAAAAAATACTTTTGGTTTCTATTTTTTGTTGTAAGTTTTCTGCTAATCCAACACCAAGTTGTTTTCGCAGAAACGAATATTGATGAGCTCGTGCCAAACGACTATCAAAAGGAAAATGTAAAAATCAATAAGGATTTATTACTGGACAATAAGCAAAATCAGCAGCGAACAAACATCCCTGAAGAACAAAAAGGATTAACATTCGAAGGAAAAAAAACGTCTAATGATACCGATATTGCTTCTTCATTATTTAAAGAAAATGCAAAAAATCATAATACAATCAAAACTAAAGCAGAAAATTTACAATTGTTTTCATCAACAGAGAAGTTGTCACAAGGGCAAACAGTAGAGGAAGAAACAACTTCCTCTACAAGGCCTTTATCCCTATTCATTTGGGCCTTAGTTGTGATCTGTATGATATCACTTATCACAGTCATTTTGTTTTGGAACACATCAACAAAGCAAAAGATCGCTAAAAATAGCTAGTGAGGTGAATGGTATGAGTTTATCAAGTACGTTATATTCAATTCAACGAACAATTTCGTCTCGATCGAATGACGTTGATGAGAAAATCGAACGACTAAAAAAAGCAATAAGTGAGATTAGTAGTGAACAATCCATTCTTTTGCAGGAAATAGAAAAAATTAAACAACCGGACTTAGGCAGGGAATGGACAGGGAAGAGATCTGAGGAATTTAATGATGAAAGAGAACAAGCTTACAACATCATGAAAAACATCGGACAGTACAGTTATAATAGCTATCAATATACGATTGAAAATAAAATTAATGTACTAGAAATGGAGAGAATGGCTTTAAATACTGCAAGTGCCCTAGCTCACGAGGCTGGAGATTTAGTAAATATGGGGGAGGACGCCATTGATGAATTGTCCGACCGAATTAGTGATTTGAAAAGGCGGTTATTTTAATGGTAACAATCAAATTAAATTATGAAGCTGTTGTGAAGGAGATTAATGAGGCAGATTCAGCCCTATCATCCGTTAAACTTACAGTGCCTGTCTCTAGTGACATGGGAAAGAATCGTTTGGATTTCACTGCTTATTTTCTGGAAAGAGAGAAAAGGATTCACCAGTTCATGAATGATTATGTTCAAATTGTAGGGAAAAATCTAGAAGATACAAAGGCAAATGTACGATCATTGAAGGAGCAGGATGAAGCCATTACGAGAAACTAACGGAAAGGGCAGATGGCGAACGTGAAAGTATTTGAAGCAAAAACGCTAATAGAAGCAATGGAGGATCGCTCAACAGTCTATAAAGATCTGCGAGAAAAGCTTGAACAGCTAAAAAATGAATTCACAGATATCGTCCAGCTCGATGACCACCTAAAAGGAAAGGGAGCAGAGGCCATCAAAGGCTTTTACCAAGCACAAATTGATGTGGTAAAAGCCTTGCTTCGTTTCATAGACATGCAAATTGCATTTTTTAATGGTGTGTCAGGATCAATAGATGAATCAGATTTATCAGGTGACACGGTGGTGGACGTCAACTTCCTTGAAACAGATCTTTTCATTCAGGCTACAAACCATATCGCAATGGTCGAAAGTCAGCAAGAAGACCTTAAAAAGATTTTTAGCGGGATTGATGATATTGTCTCACTTGACGCTTTTTCATTTGACCAATTTGATTCCGCAATGGCAGATGCAAAGAAGAAAAGAGAAGATACGATTAAAGCTGTAGATACACTAGATCAACAATTAAAAGAAGAATATATGATATCAGAAAATGCTGAGTATCATATCTCAGCCCTTTTCCAGCAACTGTTAGAGGCAACTGCCCAAGGAAACACAATCCAACCCATCAATTTTGACTCACAAGCCTACAAAGCAAGTGAAGCCTATCAACTAACAGACGAAGTCGAACAATATGCTAATGAATACCTCACATTCAAAGAAGAACAAGAACAATTTAGAGAAGAGCTTAAAAAAGCAGAAGAACTAGAAAACCGACCATGGTACGAAAAAACATGGGACGGTATCAAAACCTTCACAGGAGAAATCACCGGATATTACGATTATATTCGTGCCTCAGAAGGAGTTGACCCTGTCACTGGCGAAAAATTAACAACAGGGCAACGAGTCGCTGCCGGTGCCATGGCAGCAGCAGGTTTTATCCCAATCGTTGGCTGGGCCGGAAGAATCGCAAAAGGCGGAAACGCCATCTACAAAACCGCTAAAGGCATGAACGCCGCAGACCAAGCCCTGGACGTCTACCGAACAACCAAAACCTTCTCAAACCTGGAAAAAGCCGAGATGGGAATTTACGGCCTTGTCTCTGCGAATGGTTTTAGTGAGTATCTAACTGGTAAGGATATGTTTGGGAATGAATTAACGGTTGAACAGCAGCAGAATAGTCTTGCTCAGGCACTTGGTTTGTTGGCTGTAGGTGGTGGGGCTTATTATGTGAATAGGTTGCAGGCGGAGAATGCGGTTTATCAGGTACCTATTACAAAACTTAATAACAGTCAGAGTAGAGGAGAATACCTAAGAAATAAATATGGGGATATTTCTCCGGAAGAATTGCATAGTAGAATTAATGTTAGAGGGATAAATGAGGAAGCTATTAAACATGGGTCAAAAAAGACCTGGGATGAATTTCTTGAAAATACAGCTATTACTGACATTGAAAAAGCTAAGAATTCCTATATTACTCTAATTAAGGAACAATCTCCGTGGCCAGAAGGTTTTATTCCGAAAAAGGGAGTATTAAAATCCGGTGATACGTTTGAGATGGTACTTGATAACGGGCAACCAATTCATAAGCCTGGAAGCTTTGGAACGTTTGATAAAATTACAGGTATTGAATATGCGAAGGAAAATTTAGCTATTAAGTCTAATTGGAAAGAAGACTTCGGAAAAGTAGTCACATATAGAGTAAAACAAGGTGTAGAATTACCTGTACTAGAAGGCCCAGTCGGTCCACAAATTGATCTAAATGCTAATAAATACTTACCTGGTGGAGGTACACAAATTCAGCTAATGTTAGATTGGAAAGAAGATAAAATGAATTATCTGGAAGTAATAGCAGTGAGGGCAAATAAATGAGGAGGTAAAAATAATGAGTGGTGTTGATTATAAATTCGACTCAAGTAATGTAATATGGGAATATAATAGTAAAAAGGTTGAACTTCAGATTTCTAAAATAAATTTTGTAAACGTCGAAAAAGAGAATAGATATATATATATTGTTTGTGGGGAAAACTTTTCTGAGGACACAATTTATTATTATTCATTTGAGGGAAATAAAATTTTTTCATATGATAAAATAAAAGGTACAGTAAGTTGGGATTATAAAGGAAAGTCAGTTGAATTAAAATGTAAAGATATTATAAATGCTAAGCTATTCTTAGAACAAGAGGTTGTAATTATTTTAGCAAACGGCCAAAACTCAAAAGATCGTGTTATTGGATATAATCTGGAAGGTGGATTAAAGTTTGAGAAATATGCACCTAAAGATTATAAATTTTTATATTTATCGACATCTTCAGATAAAATAACCGTTGTATGTGAAGGTAGTCATTCGGATTCATATGGAAGAAATTCGTGGCATTTTGAGTTAGATTTAAGTACCGGTGAACTGACAAAAATAAACTTAGCTTATTAGATAGAAGTGGGAGTTAGAATTTGATGTAACTGAACCCTTACAAGTATTTAATATGATCATTATTTGAATATTTGAAATTATGAAAGACACCCCTTATATGAAAATTATACTTAAAAGGCCTATTCTATCTTTGATAGGTCTTTTTATGTGTAAATTCAGCTTGCTAGACTTTATTACACCAATGCTATTCGATATAGCAGCTCTCTTCCAGCAACTGTTAGAGGCAACGGCCCAAGGAAACACAATACAACCAATTAATTTCAATTCCCAGGCATACAAAGCAAGTGAAGCCTATCAACTAACAGATGAAGTCGAACAATACGCAAACGAATACCTTACATTCAAAGAAGAACAAGAACAATTTAGAGAAGAGCTTAAAAAAGCAGAAGAACTAGAAAACCGACCATGGTACGAAAAAACATGGGACGGCATCAAAACCTTCACAGGAGAAATCACCGGATATTACGATTATATTCGTGCCTCAGAAGGAGTTGACCCTGTCACTGGCGAAAAATTAACAACAGGGCAACGAGTCGCTGCCGGTGCCATGGCAGCAGCAGG